>Ga0247841_10000744_pt1 | contig 81869 bp, 63 predicted proteins | sample LaCruzMarch2015__2_FD_192410 | JGI IMG/M metagenome (GOLD analysis project Ga0247841, IMG submission 192410) | Freshwater microbial communities from meromictic Lake La Cruz, Castile-La Mancha, Spain - LaCruzMarch2015_18m | ecosystem: Environmental > Aquatic > Freshwater > Lake | place: Spain... | reverse complement strand
TGAATGACGACAATGTGCATGCGATAGGCATTGACCTGGGCCACATGGACGCATCCGGCGCGACTATGATAGGCGTGGTTACAAATCTGGCAGGCAAGATCATAACCAAGATTAAAAAAGTCAGGACAAAAGATACGATGGATAAGGTCATAGAAGGTTCTCTTGATCTGATAGATGAGCTGTCCAAGAAAAAAGGCGTGGATAAAAATAAAATAAAAGGTGTGGGTATAGGAATAGGCGGCGTCATAGACGAGCATCTGGGAACGGTGAGAGATTCCACCAAGAACGGCATAAGGACAAGTTACCTGTCCATAAAAGGGATGATCGAACAGAGATTCGGTTTTCCGTCTTTTATAGGCAATGATGCGACATTCGCGGCGTTCGGAGAAAAGATGCACGCTTTGCCAATGGACATACAGGATGCGATTTATATGTATTCCGACGTGGGAAGCGGGATTATTATAAAAGGCGCAATGTATTGCGGGGCATCAGGCAGCGCAGGGGAGATAAGGATTAATTATCCGCGCAACGGGGAATATCTGCAGGCTTCAAAAAACCTTTCTTTCCTCCTTCCTACAGGACTTGACCTGGGGCTCGTAAACCAGGTCAGGAAACTCGTAAAAGAAGATGATGTGAAAACAAGGATACTTGAATTATGCGATAATAAAATAGATAATCTTACAGTGGACCACATCATAGAGGCTGCGAAATTAGGGGATACTCTTGCCATAGAGCTCCTGGAAGACGGGGCAGTGAATCTCGGGATAAGAATAGCGTATCTTGTGAACTTGTTTAACCCGGAAATAGTTGTCATAGGCGGAGGGATCGAGAAAGCAGGGAGCCTTTTACTAGAACCGCTTAGAAGGACAGTAAGAAAATGGGCTTTTGAAGAGCCTGCGAATGTTGTTAAAATAATTCCTGCCAGGCTTGGCGAGGATTCAGTTGCATTAGGCGCTGCAAGCGTTGTAATAAGGGATGTTTTTATACAGGCATAGCTTAAATAAGAGATAAGTTTAGATAACATTTGGGAGGTGGTTAGTGCAACAAGCAACGAATAAGCCAACTCGTCATATAACAGCCCGCGAAGATCGTATTCCTGTTTTTCAAAAAGCCATATACAGTATAGGGGGACTTGTTAACAGCCTTCAGGCTGCTGCTCTCGGAGCGATGGCCATTATTTTGAACATCGGATTAGGCATGAATCCCGCTTTAGTAGGCCTGGTGGGAGCTCTTCCCCGTATTGTCGACGCTGTATCAGATCCCGTTACCGGTTACATTTCAGATAATATCCGAACCAGATGGGGACGCCGCAGGCCTGTTATATTATTTGGAGCGATTACAGGAGGGATTTTATACGCGTTGATGTTCCAACTATATAAGGGTCATAGCGAAAGTTTCTATTTCTGGTATTTTGCAGGGTTCCAGTCTCTCTATTTTCTTGGATTCACCTGTTTTTCTATTCCCTGGATCGCGTTAGGTTATGAAATGACGCCAGATTATCATGAGCGGACACGACTGCAGGGTGCCTCTAACTTTATGGGTCAATTTGCTTGGGTGATCGCTCCCTGGTTTTTCAAAATCATGGACAACAAGAGCATGTTCACGGATATTGTTCATGGCGCGCGAGTCCTTTCGATATTCCTTGGAGCTTTTATGCTGGTTGGCGGTATGCTTCCGGCTATTTTCAATAAAGAGCGTTTCCATGACTTACCGAAACCTAAAGTAGAAAAAGGAGCATGGAATGTTACGAAAGACTTCTTTAAGGGCTTTGCGATTACTTTCAAAAACCGCCCATTCGTTAAGCTTTGCGCTGCAACATTCCTGATCTTCAACGGATTTATGCTCGCTTCCGCTTTTTCAGCCTATGTTATTTTCTTTTATGTTTATAGAGGCGATTATTCAAAAGGCGGGACATTGCTCGGTTGGTTTGGATCGATTAGTTCCGTGTGCACTTTCTGCGTTATCTTCTTAAGCACATGGATCTCCACAAAGATCGGAAAACGAAACACCTTTTTAATCACCATTTCCATTTCAATCATCGGTTACGCTTTGAAGTGGATAGGGTATAATCCCAATCACCCATACTTACTGCTGATTGCTGCTCCATTCATAGCGTTTGGCCTGGGGTCGCTCTTCACGCTGGTCGGCTCTATGGTAGCAGATGTTTGTGACGTTGACGAACTTAAAACTGACACGCGCAGGGAAGGAATGTTTGGCGCTGTTTACTGGTGGATGGTAAAACTAGGATTGGCAGTTTCATCGCTTCTCTCCGGGATTCTCCTCAATGCGACAGGCTTCAATATCGCATTAGGCGCTAACCAAACAGTCAAAACTTTGTTATATATGCGGCTTTACGATATCGGTATTCCGATCGTGACCTCTTTAGCAGCTATTTTTATTATTATGACCTTTGACATCTCAGAAGCTAAGGCATGTGACATTCGCAAACAGGTCGAAAGACGAAGAGAAGAAAGGCGAAGCGAAGAAAGACGAGTGGAAGACGAAAGACGGAGCGAAGAAAGACGAAGCTAACCGTATCATAAGCGTATCAATTGACAAAATAATAATAATATGATATACTTCTCAAAACAGGAGAAGGGATGCGTATAAAGCGTGTCATATTATTTTATTTCTTTGTATTTATTGCAGTTACAGCAATAAATCCTACCGTATCATCTATATACAGTCAATCCCAGGAAGATATAGTACAATATATAACAGATTTATCCAAAGATATATACGGTTCTATCCAAAAACCAGACCCATCTATCATAGATAGCTCAAGCGGTGAAGTTAAATTAAGACTTTTTCTGTCTCCATGGGGAGAGCTTAAGGACGTTTATGTCTCAGAGTCATCAGGCAACAAGGAGTTAGATAATTTATGTTTAAAAACAATATGGTTGTATAAAAGATATCAGCCTTTTCCTGAAGCGTTAGGGAATAAGGATTTATGGATTGATGTGCCGATAATATTTGATGTGGAGGACATAGAGGGCAAGGTGAAAGGTGAAGGATGGAGAGCGGAGGCTAAGGAAGAGATGAAGCCGGAAGTAACAAATTTAGGCATTAACGACGCAGTTGATATAGCTTTGGAAAACCATATGGCTAGTAAAATAGCCCAGGAAGAAATAGAATTATCTAAGCTGAAAATAAGAGAAGCGAGGCGCGCGCTTTATCCCGCAGCAACTGTGAATTACATGGAGACAACAGGTAAAACCGCAGGCACTACCCAGGATTTCACGGATAAAGAATATAAGCTAAAGTTTGAATATCCGCTGTATTACGGCTGGAGATTGAAATATGCCGTTGACCAGGCTATGAGCAATCTTAAGGCGTCCACTTTCAATTATGATAAGTCGCTGCAGGATTTAAGAGGCGAGGTAGAATCTGCATTTTATGCGTATATGGCAAGCAAGATGGATTTAAAAATACACGAAGATCTTTTAGAAGAGACCGGCAGCATTTTTACCGGCGCTAAAAAGAGGCTGGAGCTGGGGCTTCTTACCAGGGCAGAATTTTTACAACTGGAATCGCAGATGCAGCAGATAAATTATCAGGTCATATCCAGCGAAAATGAGTTAGCCATGGCTAAACTTGCATTGGCGCAGGCAGTGAATATTAAAGACGGGGAAAAGGCAATAGAGATAATAGACAAGGAACCGGGAAAAGACCTGGAGCCTATTATGGTGGATGTGAGCCTGGAGGAGTGCGTAGATTTAGCTTTTAAAGCCAGGCCGGATTTGAAAGCAAAACAATACATGCTGGAGTTTAATGACTATGAGCGGAAAATTGCAGAAAGTAAGAATCAGCTCAAAGTGGATCTGACCGGCACATACGGTAAATCCGGGGGTGCTTACGAGAGCGAATCTTTAACCCTGACCCCTGATTGGTATTTAGGTCTCAAGGTTACAAAACCTTTGGGCGGCAACACGCTTTCAACAGCTGTTACCAAGGACAAGACAAGCCAGAAACACGGCCAGTCTACAAGGACAGAGTCTATGAGCAAATCCGTGGAGCTCGGGTTATTAGACGGGCTTCAGCATTTTTCCGAAGAAAAATCAGCGGAGATAGGCTATAAAAAAGCCCAGGATGAGCTGGAGCAGGTAAGAGAGGGTATTTTAAAAGAGGTAAAGGAAGCTTATTTGAATTATAAAAAAGGTTTGGTCCAGATAATGACAAATCTTAACAAGATTAAATACAGGGAAGAGGAGCTTAAGATTACCAAGGCTAGAGCGGAATTAAATGAGGCGTCGCTTTCGGAACTGGCTCAGGCTTACATGAGCTTTACGGATGAGAAGGCTTATTACATAGAAGCGCTTGGGGCGTTGTATCAATCTCTGGCGAAATTAAATAAAGCTACGGGATATGCTTTATTTCTGGATGACGAGAATTTTAAGTTAGCCAACAGAAAATAAAAGAGGGGATTATGAAAAGTAAAGTAAAGTTTTTGATTATAGGCTTTATAGCTTTGTGGGTGGTGGTTTTCGGGTTGATGTGGCTTAAAGCCCTGACAAAAAAAGAAGGGGTAAAAGACGTGGCTTCTTTTAAGCAGGCTATAAGCAAGATGACCTCGAAAGGAGCTGCTAAAGATATGGGCCAGGGGACAGAAGAGCAGCAAAAGGAAACAGAGGCGGTTCCTGTGAGATGCTATAAAGTTACGCCTATGGATTTTAAAGACGACCTGCCTGTAATGGGGACAGTAAAGGGCGGATTAGAAATACCTCTTAAATTCGAGATTAACGGAGTTATTTCGGATATTAATTTCAGGGAAGGCGATATGATAAATAAAGGAGACGTAATAGCGTCTATTGATAAAAAAGACGCACAGCTTAAGGTTGATTACGCAAAGGCTAAAGCTGAATCTGCCAAAACCCAGGCCCTGGCTGCAAAAAAGAAATACGAGATCCATAAAAGTCTTTATGATATAGGGGCTATTATAAAAGCAAAGCTGGAAGAGGTGGAGCTTGAGGCAAAAAGCGCAGGCGAACAGGCAAAATCTGCAGAGGTGGAGGTGAAGTCAGCTGAAGCAGAGTTTAAGAAGACAGACCTGATTGCCTCGCGTGAAGGCGTTATGGGCACAAGAGAGGCAGAGGCAGGGGAGTTTGTTACGCCGAATAATAAGATAGCGACTCTTTATGATATAAGCGAGATATTTGTAGAGCTGGGCATAGTTGAAAAGGATGTGGATAAAATTACGATTGGCCAGGATGTTATAGTGACTGTAGATGCGCATTCAGGCGCAACGTTTAAAGGCAAGATAGATTACGTCTATCCTGTCATAGAAGGAAAATCCAGGACGCTTACTGCCAAGGTGAGGCTTCAGAATCCTGATGTGCAGTTTTTGCCCGGGATGTTTGCAAGGGCCATGATAACAGTCGCTGCATTTAAAGACGCCATGGTAATACCAAGCCTCAGCCTTAATAAAAAAGACGAAGGATATAATGTGGCTGTGGTTGACGCTCAAAATAAAGCAAGGATCAAGCCTGTAAAAGTAGAGTACGTTACCACTGATTATTCTGTCATAGGCGAAGGCATAAGCGAAGGCGAATTAGTAGTGACAGAGACGCCGCAGGAATTAAAAGAAGAGATGCCTGTTCAGGTAATAGAAGTCCAGGAAAATACCCCTGTTAAATGAAACTACCAGACCTTTCAATAAATAAACCTGTAACCGTAACAATGATTTTCCTTGGGATCGTGCTCATGGGATTGATCTCCCTTGGCAGGCTTCCCCAGGAACTATTTCCCGCAATTTCCTATCCGCAGCTTACCATTGTCACCACCTATGAAAATGCCGCGCCTGAAGAAGTAGAGACCCTGATAACCAAGATTATAGAAGAAGCTGTAGGCACCGTAGGAAACCTTAAGAGAATCAGCTCTGTTTCAAAAGAGGGCATTTCCCTTGTGACAACTGAATTTAACTGGGGAACCAACATGGACTTCGCTTCTCTTGGAGTCAGGGAAAAGATAGATCTTGTGAAAGAAAGACTGCCCCTTGGGTCGGCCGACCCTATTGTAATGAAGTTCAATCCGTTTGAGCTCCCCGTGATGACGCTCAGCGTTACTGGTGAAAAAACTCCGTCAGAACTTTTAAAACTTACCAGAAAATTCATCAAGGATGAGTTTGAAAAAGTGCAGGGCGTTGCGTCGTGCAATATAACAGGCGGGCTGGAAAGAGAGATAGTTGTATCAATCGACCAGGCAAGGCTCAGGGCTTCAGGCATAGCTATAAATAAAGTAGTGGATTCGCTTAAATCCTCAAACCTGAATTACCCAGCAGGCACCATAGAAGAACATTTTTATGAGTACCTGATACGCACCATAGGTGAATTTGAAGTAGTATCCCAGATAAAGGATACGGTCGTAGGCTCTGACGAACCTGAAAATCAGAAAACCAGCCCAGCGGATTCAGAGACGCAAAAGAAAAAAGAAGAAAATAAAAGGCTGGTGTACCTGAAAGATATTGCAGAAGTAAAGGACACGTTCCAGGAGCGCACCAGTATTTCCAGGTTTAACGGAAAAGAAAATATTTCAGTAGGCATTTTAAAACAAGCAGGATCTAATACGCTGCAGGTGGCTGACAGGATAAAGAAGAGGCTCATCGATGTAAAAAAGGACTTGCCAAGCGGCATAGAAGTAAATATAGTTTACGATCAGTCTATTTTTATCAGAAAATCAATAAGGGACGTAGGGGATGCCGCATGGCAGGGCGGGTTATTGGCGTTTTTTGTGTTATGGCTCTTTTTAAAAAAATTAAAGCCGGCACTGATAGTTTCCTTGTCTATTCCTATCTCTATAATGATTACGTTTACGCTTATGTATTTCAGCGGGATTTCGCTGAACATGCTTTCCCTTGGAGGGCTTGCATTAGGCATAGGCATGCTTGTTGACGCAGGGATTGTAGTTATTGAGAATATATCAAATCACATTCAGAGCGGAAAAGAATTAAAAGAGGCTGCCAGGATTGGCGCAAATGAGGTGGAAAGCCCTATATGGGGTTCGGTCATGACCACAGTAGTCGTATTTTTACCCATGATATTTGTTACAGGTATCGCAGGCCAGCTATTCAAAGAGGTAGCTATTACTGTTACATATTCCCTTATGGCCTCTTTGTACGTATCCCTGGCATTAATCCCGCTATTTGTAACTATCGGAAAAAAGAAAAAAGCCGGACTTAACGAAGAAGCGCCCATGGGCGTAGGTTCGGAGCTCAAGCTGGTTAAATGGATGGGAACTGCATATGGAAAATCTTTGCCTATCGCGCTTAAAAATAAAAAACTGGTCATATTAGGGGCGCTTGTCCTATTCTTATTCAGCATGATTGTATTCAAATTCCTTAATAAAGAGTTTATGCCCAAGATAGATCAGCGCGAATTTGTCATGAAGGTAAATCTCATGACAGGCACCAGGCTGGAAATCACGGATTCTTCTATCAGAAAAATAGAAGAGAAGCTTTTAAGCAATAAAGACGTGTATAGTGTAGCCACTACCATAGGCTCCAGCAAAGACAAAGGCACGGGAGATATGATTGAGACTCTCGGCGCACATCAGGCCAGTATAATCGTGAATCTTAAAAAAGGCAGGGAGAAAGGAAAACTCAATACTTCTCAAATAATACAGAATCTTAAAAAAGATCTGGATAAGGAAAATCTGCAAGGCGCGGAAGTGGAATACATTCTGCAGGAAAGTATTTTTAAGAGCGCACTAATGGGAAGCGCGCCTATAGTCATAGAAATAAAAGGCCAGGACCTTAATTTTACAAAAAAACTTTATGAAGAACTTCATGCCGGACTGTCTAAGATACCGGGCGCTTACGGCATAAGGACCAGCCTTGCTCCTCCTGCGCCTGAAACAAAAGTAAATATTATTAAAGATAAGGCTGCTTTGTATAATCTTTCAGTGGGTTCTATATCCCAGGCAGCGCACGTGGCTGTCAAAGGCGTCACTGCCACGAAATTTAAAGAAGAGGGGCGAGAGATAGATATAAAAGTGAGGCTCAGGCCTGAAGACAGGAAAAAACTTTCAAGCATAAGAAACATTTTAGTGCATTCGCCGCTCGGGATAGACGTCCCTCTTTCAGAGGTTGCTTATATTTCACATGGATTAGGCCCGAGCGAGATAAAAAGGCTTGACCAGCAAAGGGTAATTTTAATGACTGCGAATGTTGCAGGCAGGCCTCTTGATAAGGTGATAGAGGATGTTAACCGTATGATAGATTCTGTAATGGTCCGGCATGCGGATATTAAAAAACAAGCGGCAAGGCAGGTTGAAAAAGATTTCACTATCCAGCTAGCCGGAGAAAATCAGGAAATGAAAGAATCTTTTCTAAGCCTGATGTTTGCATTAATACTGTCAGTGCTTCTGGTATACATGATTATGGCTAGCGAATTTGAATCTTTCTGGCAGCCTTTTATTATTATGTTTACCCTGCCTTTATCTTTAATAGGAGTTTCCTGGACATTATTTTTGACGCATACGCCTATCAGTGTGGTAGTTATACTGGGCGTGATAACACTGGGCGGAGTTGTTGTAGATAATGGAATTGTTTTAATAGATAAGGTAAATGCCATCAGGAGTGAAGGCAAGGACATTGTAACAGCAGTAAGCCAGGCAGGGTCTAACAGGCTCAGGCCGATAATGATGACGTCGTTTACTACAGTTTTAGGGCTTCTGCCTTTGGCGCTTGGACTCGGAGAAGGTTCTGAGCTTCAAGCCCCCATGGCAATAACTGTAATGGGAGGGCTTGCTGTCTGCACTTTTCTTACGCTTTTTGTCATACCAGCGCTTTATACTGTAGCTGCAGAGTGGTTAGACAGAAAGAAGCTGCAGGCTGTCCCTATCGCAGCAGCTGCGCCTGTGCCTGAACCAGTTAAAGTCGACCTTTCCCGATCGCCGATCGGGACCGATGCCGATCGGAGATCGGAAGAGGTCACGGAGGAGGTCAAGCCTGTAAAAGATATAGTTATAATACCTCCAAAAGCCCTGGAAAAACCAAAGGGCCCGCAGCTTACCAAAAGACAGATTCAATTGCTGGAGCATATCAAAAAATCCGGAAAGATTACAAGAAAAGAATACGCTGATTTATTTAAAATATCCACACCTACCGCAGCCAGAGATCTAAGAGGCCTAATGGACAAGGGGTTCCTGAAAGCAGAAGGTCCGCTTGGTCCCGGCAGATGGTACGAATTAAAATAACTATACAATTCAACAACGTCGTTTTTCTAGTTGTTTGAGGATGAAATATACATGAGCCTTTCGAGTTATTCAGTCAATAAGCCTGTAAGCATAACAATGCTTTTTATAGGTATCATTATTGTGGGCGTGGTTTCTCTGCTCAGGCTTCCTGTTGAGCTAAAGCCTAATATTTCCTACGGGGATATAAGCATAATAGTAGCGGTAAGGGGAGGCATGCCTCCCCAAGAAGTAGAAAGCATGGTCACTAAGCCGATAGAAGAAGCTGTTTCTACGGTCTCCCATCTCGAAAATATCTATTCTACGTCAAAGGCAGGCGAGTCCAGGATCTGGCTTGAATTTGAGCCCGGCATCAATATGGATTTTGCCGCGCTGGAAACAAGGGAAAAATTTTCCAAAATAAAAGACAAGCTCCCCAAGGAAATTGAAAAGCCGATATTGGCCCAATATAAAGAGTCTGATACCCCTATAATGATACTTGCTATTACCAGCAAGGTCCATAATGTGGAAACGCTCAGGAGAATTGTAGACGAACAGATTAAGGAACGCGTATTAAGGATAGAAGGTGTGGCAAACGTTGATATATACGGAGGCAGGGAAAGAAAGATACTTGTTGAGATAGACCAGTCAAGGCTTCAGGCGCATCACGTGCCTATTGATTACGTGGTAAGCTCTTTAGGCGCGAATAATTTCAGCCTTCTTTTGGGAGATCTCCCGAGAGAAAAAAATAAGTATCTAATAAGGGCCATAGGTATATTTGAGAATATTAAAGATATAGAAAATATCGGGGTCAGCGTAACCCCTCAGGGTTCCGTGATAAAGCTTAAGGACGTGGCTACTGTAAAGGATTCTTTTATGGAGCCTTCAAGTTATGCCAGGACAGACATAGAACCTGTTGTTTCAATATATATCCAGAAGGAATCCACTGCTAACACCATAAAAGTAGTAGGTGGAATAAAAAAAGAACTTAACCAGATCAAAAACATAATAGACAAGAATATTTATATAAAGACCACGCTTAACCAGGCGGATGTCATAAATGATGCGATAGACTCGGTTAAAAGCTCTCTTATAAGCGGCGCATTTCTTTCAATATTGATACTTTTATTTACGCTAAGAGACATGAGGCCTACATTTATTATAGCGGTTACTATCCCGATATCGGTTATGTTTACGTTTATCCTGATGTATTTTCAGAAGCTTTCTTTGAATGTTATGACATTGAGCGGTCTTGCACTTGGGATAGGCATGCTTGTAGATAACTCAATAGTCGTGCTAGATAATGTAGATAAAAAAAGGTCCGAGATCTTGCCTCTGCCTGATTGGAGAGAAAAAGATAAAGCTGCGGTTATAGAGGGTGCGTCAGAAATGGGGCTGGCAATAGTTGCTTCCACGGTTACTACTGTCGTAGTATTTCTTCCGTTTGTGTTTGTTAATAAAGAAACAAGGATGCTGTGGAGCGGGCTTGCATTTACCGTCACTTATTCTCTTTTAACGAGTTTATTCGTGGCAATGACGCTGGTGCCTACTTTGTTGAATCAGATGGCGAGTAAGCCAATTGAAAAGAAAATCCAAAAGGCTTCAAAAAAGAGCATAGCCAGCAAAATAAAAACTTTATATCGAAAAAGCCTGATTGCAGCTCTCAGGTTCAGATATCTGTTGGTTACTGTTGCATTTTTAGCGCTAGGGGTTGCTGCATTTTTTGGAATGAGGATAGATAAAGAGTTTATGGTAGAAGCGGAAGAGGGCCGTTTTACAATTTTTGTTGAGCTGGAGCCGGGCGCTAAGCTGGATGTTACCGACAAGATGGTAAAGGAGCTGGAGGAGAGGCTAGCCAAGATAAAAGAAATAAAAACATTTACGTCCAGGATTGAACCGTGGTCTTCTAAAATATATGTTAAATTGGTGCCTATTAAAAACAGATCCAGTTCTACCAAGGAAGTAATGGACGCTATACGCCTGGAAGGAGATGCTGTTTCAAGGCGCTATAAGGGGGGCTTTATATATTTTTCAGAATTAGAAGAGAGCGGGCTGAAAGAACTTACCATGGATCTTTATGGGTATGACTATAAGGTGTTAAAAGAGACTGCTATTTCAATTGCTACAAGGCTTGGGAGCATAGACGGGCTTCAGGATATAAGGATGTCCAGGATAAGCGGCAGGCCTGAATGGCTAGTTAAAATAGATAAGCAACAGGCAGGTTCATTCGGGTTTACGACTCAGGATGCAGCAGAGACTTTACATGGAGAGATAAGAGGCTTGAGGGCCACACTTTTTCATACTGAGGCAAGAGAGATAGAGACTGTTACCAGATTACAAAAAAAATACAGGGAAAAATTGGATGATGTGAGAAGGCTTACTATCTATACTCCAGAGGGCGATCCGATACTTTTGGAGCAGATTGCGGATTTTACCCCCGATATCGGGATGAGCGAGATTATAAGAAAGAATAAAACAAGGGTTGTGCATATAACAGCTATGGTTTCCAAAGGGTCTTTACAAAAAGCAGTGGATAAAGTAAAAGCCAGTCTGGCTGATATGGAACTACCTAAGGATTATTATTGGAGGGTAGGAGGAGATTACGAGAGGAATATAAGAAGTGAAAAAGAGTTGTCAGCGTTCCCTTTCTCTCTAACAGTTCCGCACGTTCAGATGCCGGGAGTTTTATGGATAACGTTATTATTGGTTTTTATGGTACTGGCATCTTTGTTTGAATCATTCAGCCAGCCTTTTGTAATACTTTTTTCAGTGCCGCTTGCGATAATAGGAGTGGTATCGGCGCTTTATATATCGCATAAGCCTATATCAAGAGGAGTTATTATAGGCGCTATAATGCTGGCAGGGATAGTTGTAAATAACGCAATTATTTTAGTCGACAGAATTAATTTTTTAAGGATAAAGGCAAACGGCGGAAAAAAAGAAAAATATCCTGAAATACTGCGCGCAACTATAATGGCGGGAGAGGATAGGTTCAGACCGATATTTATGACTACTTCTACTACGATACTTGGCCTTGTGCCAATGGCATTTGATAGAAGCGAATCAGCGAACTTGTGGTCTCCTCTCGCGATAACTGTTATCGGAGGCCTGACGTCCTCTACGATTATGACATTATTTTTAGTCCCGAGTGTTTATATGATATTTGAAGATTTTAACAATGCGGCGCTTATTCCGAAACAATTAATAGCCTTTATTCAAAGAAAAATATATGGTATAATAGATAGAAAAGCAGCAGTTTAAAAATGCCTAAGGAGATAAAATTATGGATAAAACACTACGGTCAATACTGTGGATACTGGTAGGATTGGTGGTGTTGAGCAGTTTGAGCACGGCTTGGTTTTTCTTCGCAAAAGAAAAACTCTATAATGAATATACGAATCTGGAAGAACTATTCAAATCTACTATGGATAAGCTGGGCACGGAACTGGCTATGGCAACCAAGGAGAAGACAGAATTAAAGTCAAAACTACAGGCCATAGAAGAGAGGTTTAATGCGCTGGAAGCCAGGCATTCCGGACTTAAGTCTGACCACGAGGCAGCGGTCAGCGAGAGGGATACATTAAAAAAAGACCTCGCCGGCATTAAAAAAGCAAAATCCTTTCTTGAAAAAAGATTAAGGGAAATGGAATCTGATATGTTTGTGGCTAATCTCTTGAAGCAGAAGGTCGGTTTAGAGGTGGAGATACAAAGATTAAAAAATGATATGGAGCCGAAAGACAAAGAATTATCCAGATTGAAGGCCGAGAGTATGGATAAAGAGATGAAACTGACAAAATTACAAGAAGAAAAAAGTGCGATTGAGCAAAAGCTCAGGAATTCCGAACAAGTGGCGGAAATCATCAGCTCCGATCTTTTAAAGGAAAAGGATCTAAATAAAGACGTTAAGACCGTATCCGAACAGATCGAGGCAGAGAATAGTGCGCTTAAATCCAAAATATCTGAGTTAGGGGAAATAGCGAAGGAATACAACGGTCTTCTGGCTGAAAGAGAAGATATGAGGACAAAGATAGTGAGCCTTCAAAGCGACCTGAAGTATAAAAATCAGGAAATAAGGGCAGAGGCCTACCATAGCCCTGAAGAAGTGGATTTGCCTCCTATCCGCGCCCAGAAAGTAGCCAAGCTGACATCTCCTTCTTTGGAGCGCGTAGGCGAAACAACAGCAGGGTTGAAAGGCAGAGTCGTTACTATTAACAAAGAACATAATTTTGTTGTCATAGACCTTGGCAAGCAGGACGGCATTGATATAGGAAACAGTTTCAATGTTTACAGGGGAGAGATGTTTCTTGGTTCAGTGGAGATTATACAGGCGCGGGACAGAATCGCTGCGGCTGATATAAAGGATATTAAAGACGGCATGGATATAGAAATTAATGATACTGTTGTAAAAAGATGAGCGATGGATCTTCAGAAATTTTTAGCGCTATTAGATTTCAAAAAAAAGGTAAGCACCAAATCCCTCGTTTTATTCACCAGGCAGCTTTCCACGCTTATAGCAGCAGGCCTACCTCTGGTAAAAGCACTCAGGACTCTGCATGATCAATTGGAGCCCGGGGCTTTAAAAGGAATTATAAAAACAGTAGCAGATGAAGTCGAAGGCGGCTCTAATTTTTCAGAAGCGCTTTCGCATTTTCCGAAAGTTTTCCCTGATTTTTATGTAAATATGATAAAGGCGGGAGAGCTAGGGGGCATGCTGGAAGGCATACTCAAGAGACTATCCGAGTTTCTGGATAAAGCCCAGAAACTCAAGGATAAGGTAAAATCAGCGCTGATGTATCCTATGTTTGTCATGGTAGTTGCCGTGCTGATACTTATAATGCTGATGGTTTTTGTAATCCCTACATTTACAAGCATGTTTTCAGAACTTGGCGGGAATTTGCCGCTTCCCACCAAGATATTGATCGTGATCAGCGATATTACCAGGCGCATATGGTTCCTTATACCGCTTATTCCGGCTTGCGTGATTGCGATATATAAAGCGATTATAAAGAATCCGGACAGGAGAATGGTAATAGATAGAATGAAGCTTCACATCCCTGTTGTTGGGAATTTGATACAGCAGATTGCAGTGGCAAGATTTTCAAGGACTTTAGGGACTCTGCTTTCAAGCGGGGTTCCGATACTTGCGGCCCTGGAGACAGTGCGTGATACAATAGGAAATGAGTTTATTGCCAGGGCAGTTATGCAGATCAGAGACAGTATTAAAGAGGGAGAAAGCGTGTCAGGGCCCATGGAAACGAGCAAGGCATTTCCCCCGCTTGTTACTAAGATGGTCAGCATAGGAGAGGAAACAGGGGATTTGTCAAAAATGTTGATACAGATTGCGGATAATTTTGAAGATGAAGTGGATGTGGCCGTGAGCGGCCTTACATCTCTTCTCGAGCCGCTTCTTATAGTTTTTATGGGGCTCATGGTAGGATTTATTGTTGTCGCGATGTTTATGCCGCTTTTCTCGCTGGCGAAACTTGTCGAATAAAAATGAACAAAAAAGGATTTTCACTATTGGAGTTGATTATTGCTATAGCTGTACTGGCTATAGGCCTGGTCGGGGTGCTGCAGATATTTCCTATCGGTTTAAGGGCATCTCAGCGTGCAGGGATGCTGACAAAAGCGTCCTTTCTGGCGCAGAACAAAATAGAAGACGTAAAGCTGGCAGGGTTTGATGCGATAATAGAGCTTCCTCCCAGAATACCCATGTCAGGAAAAGACGGGGATTTTGAGTGGGCTGTAAAAATAGACGAAGCTTCACTTGAAGGGATCGAATCAAGCGGGGATATGAGAAAGGTCACAGTGACCATCACCTGGCCTGAACGCAATACCACCAGATCCAAAGAGTTTATTACCTATGTCACTAAGTAAGCCCAGGGGATTTACATTAGTAGAAATCTTAATTGCTCTTGCGATAATGGCGATGATAGTGGCTTCCACGTTTACTATTTTCAGAAGCGCTTCAAAATCATGGCAAAAGGGAGAGACTAGAAGTCAGCGTTATCAAAATGCAAGGAACGCTGTTTCAAGAATCAGCGCAGAAATAAGCCAGGCAGTAATCAACAGCAATGCCCTTTGTAAGTTTACCGGAGATAAAAATAAAATCGGTTTTATTTCTTTTGTTTCTACGGATTCGGGTGTATTCGAACTCAGCGAAGTGGAGTATTGGCTGGACGACGCCAAGAGGCTGCTTATGCGGGATGATGACGTAGAGCCGGATTACGATTTTGGGACTTATGACAATAGCGATATATTAAGCGACAATATTTCACAATTGGAATTTTTATATTTTGACGGTTTAACATGGCTGGATGCCTGGAATTCTGATGAAGCCTCGGGCATTAGCCTGCCAAAGGCAGTTAAGATAAAGATACGCGTAGAGGATAAAAAAGCTAAAGAAGGCGAAACTTTTGAAGTGATTGCTCGTCTTAGGACAGCATAATCCAATATGAAAATAGGAATAATCGGCCCGGCGCAATCCGGTAAAACGTCCATATTTAAGGTATTATTGCAGTCTCCGAATATTACAGGAGACATAGGCATGTTTAAATTTATGGATAGCCGCATAGAAAAACTCAGCGATATTTTTTCCTCGAAGAAAAAGGTATATCCTGAAACAGCTTTTCTGGATATCAGTTCAAGCGCAGGTTTCACCGGCAAGGAATATTCCAAGCTCCACGAGATAGATTTGTTTATATGCGTAACAAACGCATTTTTCAGCGAAGACCCTAAAAAATACCTGGAAGGCTATATGATGGATATTATACTGGCCGACCTTGAGGCGATACAAAACAGGATCAATAAAATAGAGAAAGAAAGGATGAAGATTAAGACTGACATAGAAAGCGAGATGAAACTGTTAAAGAAATGCCAGGGGTCTCTTGAAAACTCAAAACTTTTACGCAATATAGGGTTAACCAGGGATGAGCTGAAACTTTTTTCAGGTTTTTCATTTATAAGTCTCAGGCCTATCATTGTTGTAATAAATACTGAAGAGGGAAAGCAGGAAGATAAAATAAAAGCAACTGAAGAATATTGCGCTTCTATCGGCGTGAGATGCATAAGATTTTTCGGAAAGACAGAGCTTGAACTTTTGGAGTTGAATCCCGAGGAACAGGACCAGTTTTCTAAAGAGATGGGTTCCGGATATAATTTCAGGGAAAATATGGCAAAATTAATATCCAGGGAGTTAAATCTTCTTACGTTTTTTACAGCAGGAGACAAGGACACTACGGGCTGGCATTTAGAGTCAGGCTTGCCTGTAATAGAGGCTGCGGGAAAAATCCATTCTGATATAAAAAGAGGTTTTATAAGGGCAGAGGTTGTGAACTACGAAGATTTTGTTAAGTGCAGCGGCAATATGCAGAAAGTGCGCGAGGCAGGATTATTGAAAGTAGAAGGCAAGGAGTATATCGTAAAAGACGGAGATATGTTAAATATCCGTTTCAATGTATAAACAACTAGAAAACCGACATTGTTGATTTTCTAAAAATTCCGGAGGAGAGATGCGGAAGATCAGAAGGGCGCTTATAAGCGTTTCAGACAAGACTGGTTTGGAAGAGTTGGTAAAGGTATTAAATGAGTTTAAAGTAGAAATGTTATCTACGGGCGGGACTGCCAAGCTTATAGCGGAAATGGGCATACCTGTTAAATCCGTGTCGGATCATACCGGATTTCCGGAGATGCTGGATGGCAGGGTGAAGACACTGCATCCAAAGATTCACGGCGGACTTCTTGCCATAAGGGACAAGAAAGAGCATATGGAGCAGGTCAAAAAACACGACATAGGCCTGATAGATATGGTGGTGGTAAATCTTTATCCTTTCGAAAAGACAATTATCAAGCCCGGGGTGAAATTAGAAGAGGCTATTGAAAATATAGATATAGGCGGCCCAAGCATGCTGCGGTCAGCTGCAAAAAATTCCAAAGATGTCGTAGTGGTATGCAACCCGGACAGATACAAGGATATTATAAAGGAATTGAAAGAAAATGACGGCTCGATTTCCGATAAATTGCATTTTAAGCTCGGCGTTGAGGTTTTTGAAAAGACTTCAAAATATGATGCCGCGATTTATAATTACTTGAAGAAGCAAATTGAGGGTGAAGTATCAGGCGCGGAGGGCGGAAAAGATTTTCCGGATGTACTGGAATTAAAGTTTGAAAAAGTGCAAAGCCTCAGGTACGGAGAAAACCCCCATCAGAAAGCAAGTTTTTATAAAGATAAGAATATCAGCGTAGTCGGAATAAGCAATGCCAAACAGCTTCACGGCAAAGAGCTCTCGTTTAATAATATCATAGACCTGGATGCGGCGATGGAAATAGTAAAAGAATTCAAAGAGCCGGCAGCGACAATTATAAAACATACTAATCCTTGCGGCACGGCTACCGCAAAAACGCTGGCAGATGCCTATAAGGATGCGCTGGAGTGCGACAAATTGTCTGCTTTCGGAAGCATCGTAGGATTGAACAGAGCAGTGGATTTTAAAACGGCAGAAGCTATAATAAGCGCGGGTTTTACAGAGTGCATTATCGCCCCTTCATACGAAAAAGAGGCCCTGGATATCTTAATGGACAAAAAGAATCTCAGGCTGATAGAAGTCGGCGCGTTAAAAGGCATAGAAAAAGATTATGACCTGAAAAAAGTAGTAGGCGGGCTTTTAATACAAGATAGAGATATCTTTAATGTAGAAGAAAAAGATTTAAAGGTGGTTACGAAGAAAATTCCTAGCAAAGAGGAAATAGCGTCTTTACTTTTTGGATGGAAAATAGTAAAGCATGTCAGGTCAAACGCAATAGTCCTTTCGCAGGCTACCAGGACAGTCGGAGTAGGCGCGGGCCAGATGTCCAGGGTTGATTCCATGGTTATTGCTATAATGAAATCCAAGGGCCTTTCCAAAGGCTCTACGTGCGCAAGCGACGCGTTCTTTCCCAAAGAGGACGCTATAGAAGAAGCCAAAAAAGCAGGGATAACGAGCATAATCCAGCCAGGCGGTTCCATAAGAGATGAACATGTTATAAAGGCGTGTGATGATGCCGGAATCAGCATGGTCCTTACAGGCGCGAGGCATTTTAAACATTAATTAGTAAGCCTGAGGCAGGGTCTCTGGCGCAGAGAATGTTTCGCCGGCCGCTACGGTTTACGGCTCGTTTTTTATACTGAAGGTAGTCTTGACAGTATAAAAAACTTCGCCGTAATCCCTTGCGGCCTTATATTATAAATAATCTATGATGCCGAAACTTCTCAAATGTGCCAGAGACCCTGCCCCAGGCTTTTGATATATGAATTATAAAGATACTATAGAATACATTGACTCCTTTATAAATTTCGAAAAGATACCGAGATATCAATATGCATCTTCGTTCAGATTAGAACGGATGATTGCTTTTTTAGATGAATTGGGCAATCCGCATAAAGGCTTGAATGTTATTCATGTCGCAGGCTCTAAGGGTAAAGGGTCTACGTGCGCTATTGCAGCTTATATATTAAAGGAAGCCGGATATAAAGTTGGGCTTTATACTTCTCCGCATCTTATGGATTCAAGGGAGCGTATAAGGATATTAAATGAAGGCTGTGGAGAGAATAATTTCGAGGGGATGATAAAGGAAGAAGAAATTAATGAGCTCATAGAAGAAATAGGACCTGTAGCTGAAAAGTTCAGAGAACACGAAGAATTCGGCAAGATATCTTTTTTTGAAGTTCTCACAGCATGCGCTTTTTTGTATTTTAAGCAACAGCGGGTTGATGCGGCGATTTTAGAAACAGGAATGGGCGGAAGGCTTGATGCGACTAATGTTACAGCGTCTTTAGTATGCGGCATAACGAATATCAGCCTGGAACATACTGATAAATTAGGCGATACCTTAGCAAAAATTGCGCATGAAAAGGCAGGGATTATAAAAGATGAAAGTTTTGTAATCAGCGCTTCGCAAGAAAAAGAAACGCAGGATACTATAAGAAAAGCGTGTAAGGAAAAAAACGCAAAACTGCACGAGATTGGAAAAGATATTAAATATTCTATTTTACGTTCGGACGAATCAGGCCAAATTTTTAATTTAGAAACGCCGGGGCATAGTTATAAAAGCCTGGAATTAAATTTGATTGGCGCTCATCAGATTGAAAACGCCTCTGTAAGCATAGGCATGATTGAAGCCATAAAGGAAAAATTTGATATAAAAGAAAATAATATAAGAGATGGGTTAAAAAAAGCAACCTGGCCAGGGAGATTGCAAATAATCCGGAAAAACCCGAATATAGTTTTAGACGGGGCGCAAAACCCGGCCAGCACGTCAGCTTTAATTTCCTCGATAAAGAGGATATTTAAATATAAAGAACTGATATGCGTATTCGGGATATCAAGCGACAAAGATATAAAAGGCGTAATCCGTATTTTGGATGCAGCCAGTGATATAATAGTACTCACAGAGGCCAAAGACAATCCCAGGGCTGAAAACGTATCTAAATTAAAAGAATATTTTCAAAGTTCAAGGCCCGGGATTCAGGAGATCAAAGATGTGGATGAGGCTTTAGGTAAAGCCATGGAAATAGCAGATCATGAAGACCTTATATTAGTCACGGGATCTTTATTTGTGGTAGGTAATGCGCTAAATTATTTTAAACAACTGGAAAAACGACATTGTTGAATTGTATAGTTGTTTGGAGGATACATGTGGGGAGATGAGACAATTGTGGCGGTTTCGACGCCAATAGGAGAGGGCGGCATAGGCATTGTAAGGCTAAGCGGGAAAGATAGCCTGAAAATCGCAGACAAGATATTTCTGTCAAAAGACGGGAAAAAGCCTTCGAAATTCAAGACGTATACAGTGCATTATGGACATATTGTAGAAAAGACAAAAGTAATCGATGAAGTGATTTTGACTGTAATGCGCTCGCCAAGAAGTTATACGAAAGAAAACGTGGTTGAGATAAATTGCCATAGCGGAATAGCGCCTTTAAAAAAGATCCTGGACCTGTGCCTGATTAACGGGGCAAGGCTTGCAGAGCCGGGTGAATTTACCAAAAGGGCGTTTTTGAACGGAAGGATAGATGTTCTGCAAGCAGAGGCGGTGCTGGACATAATCAAGGCAAAGACAGATCTTTCGCTCAGATCTGCGTTGAATAATCTGGAAGGGCTTTTTTCCAAAAAGATAAACGAAATAAGGGAAAAATTGATCCGGGTATTCGCCTGCATGGAAGCCTCCATAGATTTTTCAGACCAGGATCTGGACGGGCTTAAAAGAGATAATATGTTCAAAGCACTGGCGGGCGTAAAGCGTGAGATAGAAAAGCTTATCTCGGGATCTAACCAGGGAAGGATTTTGCGGCAGGGCATAAAGGCCGTAATATGCGGAAGCCCTAACGTGGGCAAATCCAGCCTGATGAACGCTATATTAAAGGAATCCAGGTCTATTGTCACACATATACCCGGCACCACAAGGGACACAATAGAAGAGGTTGTTAATATTAAAGGTATCGCTGTAACGCTTGTTGATACGGCAGGAATAACTGATACGGACCATCTGGTGGAAAAAGAGGGCATAAGAAGAAGCCATGTTTACCTGAAAAGCGCAGATCTTGTTTTACTGGTGTTAGACTGGTCCAGAGGGCTGAATAAAGATGACCTTGATATAATAAAGCGGATAAAGGATAATAAGAAGGAAACATTGGTTGTAATAAATAAAACCGACCTTAAGAAAAAACTGGATATCAATAGAATTAAAAGATTTTTCCCAAAAACCCCTTTTGCGCAGATATCCGCCTTGAATATGAAAGGCGTTGACAGTTTGGAAAATGAGGTCAAGGACATGGTTTGGAAAGGAAAAGCACCTGGTCCTGGTTTTATAGGCGTTTCAAACGAAAGGCAGCTGGATATATTAAGGCGTTCCAGTTTAGATATAGATGAGGCCATAAAAGCGTCTAAGGCTAAGCTATCTATGGATTGCGTAAGTGTCTACGTGAAAGCCTCCATAGAAAGCCTGGGGGAAATAACGGGCCATACAATAACAGAAAAGGCCTTGGACAAAATATTTTCAGAGTTTTGTATAGGCAAATAACCGGAGGATATATGGATAAAAATAAGATCAAAAGAGCAGTAAAAATGATTTTAGAGGCTATTGGCGAAAATGCTGACAGGGAAGACCTTAGAAAGACGCCTGAAAGGGTGGCTGATATGTATGCTGAGATATTTGACGGCATTGCGAAGGATCCTGCAAAAGAACTAGAGGTGCTTTTAGCTGAAAAACACGATGAAATAGTGCTTTTGAAGGATATACCTTTATATTCTGTGTGCGAGCACCATCTTTTGCCGTTCATAGGCAAAGCTCATATAGCCTATATACCTAAGAATAACAAGGTTACCGGATTAAGCAAGATAGCCAGGGTGGTAGAAATACTCTCAAGGAGATTGCAGGTGCAGGAAAGGCTTACTACAGAGATAGCTGAAATACTCATGAAAGAGTTAAGACCAATGGGAGTCATGGTTATTATAGAGGCAGAACACCTATGTATGAGTATGAGAGGGGTTAAAAAGTCAGGCGTCCTCACGGTTACAAGCGCAGTAAGGGGAGTCTTCAAAGAAAATCAGAAAACGAGAGCAGAAACCCTGTCCTTAATAAAAAGTTAAAACTACCTAAGAGTTTAAAAAAAGATAAAAAAAGTATTGACAAACGCTTTAGTATCTGGTATACTTTTGCTTAAAGTCGCGTAAAAACATAGGAGAGCAAAATGAAAAAAGGTTACCAGATTTTTATTTTTGTAGTATTCCTCAGTATTTTCCTTTTATCCAACTCAACATCATACGCCGGACAGGGCATGAAAATAGGCGAATTAGAGATTAAACCCTGGGGAGAGGTTAAGCTCCAGTATGATGACAATGTATTTTTAGACCGTCATGATGGAAAAGATGACCTTATATATACGCTTACCCCGGGCATCGACCTTAAGCTCCCTTTCCAGGACAATTTTTTAAAATTTGGTTATCACGCAGATATTATCAGGTTTAGCGAGTACGACTCGCAGAATGCCACTAACCACTTTGCTTCAGGAGAATTAGAGCTTAACTGGAGAGATATCACTGTTAATTTCCATGATAATTTTGAAAGGGTATTTGACAGGCCTAGCACAGAAGATACGTCCAGAGTAAAGAGGGATGACAATACAGCCGGAGTAACTGTTAATCTTCAGAAAGAAAGGTTAGGCATACAGATAGGTTATGATAATTTTATACGCAACTATAGATCGGATCCCGCGTATGATAACTTCGACAGAAAAGAAAACAGATATTCCTTAATGCTTACCCATCAGACATTCCCTAAAACAAAGCTTCTTTTCGAATATGATTTTACCCAGATTAGATACGACGACTCCACTAATTCAGATTCGGATTACCAGCAGTTTCTTGTAGGCGCGACGGGAGACCTTACCCCGAAGACAACAGCCACTATAAAAGCAGGTTATAAATTCAGTAACTATGAGAATGTCGGATCCACAGACTTCAAATCAGGAGTTTTATACGCTGATATGACGCATAAGTTTTCAGACAAGGATTCCCTGAAAATGGAATTTTTAAGGACAGCTTACGAGTCTACTTTCGGCACAAATAATTATTACATGGTTAACAATGTTTCAGGCACTTATGACCATTATTTCACGCGAAGGCTGCTTGGTTTTATCACAGGCCTGTATCAGGAGAATTCTTATCCTAAAGAATCTACCGTAGACGGGGAGACCAAAAAGAGAAAAGATAAATACTATTCTATAGGGCCCGGTCTGAGATATTATTTCAAGGATTGGCTGACATTGACACTGCACCTTGAGCATATCGTAAGAGATTCCAACTTCGATATATATAAATATGTAGATAATCTCGCCACCATTAGCGCGAGGGCGGAGTTTTAAAAATGACTATCAAGGCTAAAAAAATATTAAAAGGGTTCGCAATGATCGCGCTGGCTTTAAGCTTAAGTTATGCAATAGCCTGCGCAGAAGGCGAAGAATATAAGATAGAGACAGGAGACGTGCTTACGATAACCGTATATGAGCAGCCTGATCTTACAACAAAAGCAAGGGTTGGGCCTAAAGGCGATATCACGTTTCCCTTGCTTGGAAATGTCGACCTTACCGGGCTTACAGTCAGCGAGGCAGAGGAAAAGATAACAGCTTTGCTGAAAGAAGATTATTTGGTTAATCCCCAGGCAAATGTTTTTATCGAAGAATACCACCCAAAAAAGGTTTTTGTCATGGGTTTTGTAAATAATCCGGGAGAATACGAACTTTTTAGAGACAGGTCTACCACAGTATTAGAGGCTATCACCATGGCAGGCGGATTTAAAGAAGGCGCTGCCCAGAACGGTACAAAGATTATACGCATGGAAGACGGCCAGGAAGTAACCATACCTATAAAGATAACGGACATAACTAATAAAGGCTACAAAGAGAGGGATGTTGCTATAAAAGCAGGCGATATGATAGTTGTTCCTGAGAGCTTTTTTTAAGTGAGGGCATAGCTTATGGAAAACACTTATTTTAATAAAGATCTGCACGTAAGAGATTACATCTCAATATTATTACGCAGAAAATGGATGATTCTTTCCTTTTTTGTAATAACCGTAACCCTGATTACATGGATGACGTTTAAGCAGATACCTATATATAGGGCCAGCTCTACGGTTATCGTGGATGTTGCAAGCCCGGATATATTAGCGGTCAAGGATGTCATAAAATTAGGAGAAACGAATTATTTTGCCTACAAGGCTTATATAGAAACTCAGCAGGAAATAATAAAATCCAGGCGTACTGCGCACCAGGTCATGAAAAATCTTGGATTAAAGAAGAAAGAAGAATTTATAAAGGCAAAAGACCCTATAGATGCTTTGCTTAGAAAATTAAAGGTAGAACTTGTAAAAGACACAAGGATCCTGAGGATAAACGTAGAAGACGAAAATCCTAAAGAGGCCAGCCGCATAGCAAATGAATTTGCCAAGGTTTATGTTAATTCAAATATTTCCTTAAAGATACAGGCATCCAATGATGCGGAAGGCTGGCTCAAGAAAGAGGTTGAGCAGCAGAAAGCAAAGGTCAGAGAGACGGAGATGAGCCTTCAGGACTACAAAGAGAAACACGACATTGTCTCTGTAGTGAATAAAGAAAACATTATCAACGACACCCTCGCGAAACTTAATGCAAACTATCTGGACGCGCAGAAAAAGAGGATACAAGCAGAAACTACTTATAAAAGCCTTGCAGACGTGAAAGGGGAACTTAAGTTAGAGAATCTTCCGAACCAGCTGGCAAATAATGATAGTTTTGCAAGTTTGAAAAAAGAATACATGAGCCAGCAGGCGCTTTTAGTTGAATATGAAAAAGTATATAAAAATAAACATCCCAAGATGGTAAAGCTTCTTGAAAATATAGCTTACATTGAATCCCGCATAAAAAATGAGATAGGCGCTATAAAAACCGATGTAGCAAGTGAATACGAAAAAGCAAAAGAAGAAGAAGCAAATCTGAAAAATACCCTTGATGAAAAGAAAAAGGAGTCGCTGGAATTAGAAAGAAGGATAATAGGTTATAATGCGCTGAAAAGGGAACTGGAAACCAATGAGCGCATACTGGACATTGTTTTAAACAGGCTTAAAGAGACTTCTATTTCTAACCAGATGCAGACCAATAACGTCCGCGTGCAAGACCTCGCAGAGACCCCGAGAAAGCCTATAAAACCTAAGAAGCGGCTTAATGTAATGTTTTCTATCGTATTAGGCATGGTAGGCGGGATTGGCCTGGCGCTTTTCAGGGAATATATGGATATAACAATAAAAGATTCAAATGATATAACAACTTTAATTCAGCTGCCTGTATTAGGAGCTGTTCCAAGGATCAGGCAAGACGGCAAGAATATAAGGAACAAGATAGATGTGGATAGAGTAGTAGAAAAAGATTCCCTGTGTCTTGCTTCAGAATCTTATCGTTCAATAAGAACTAACCTGCTGTTTTCCTTGAATAATACCGGTTCTTCCGCTAAAAGCATGGTTGTTACAAGTTCTGTGCCGAGGGAAGGCAAGACTATCAGCGCTATTAATTTAGCAATAATGATGTCCAATAGCGGAGAAAGGGTGCTTCTTGTAGATGCTGATATGAGAAGGCCCAGGGTCCATACAGTGTTTAACATGGATAACGAAAGAGGTTTTTCCAATTATCTTGCCGGACAAATAGATTTTGATAAGATTATCAGAAATTCAGGCATTGATAATCTATCTGTTATTACAGCAGGCAATATATCCCATAAACCTGCAGAGCTGATCTCTTCGAAAAACACAAGGCTTTTCCTGGAAAAAGCCAGCGCGAGTTTTTCAAGAATAATATTTGATGCACCTCCCATAGCGCTTGTCACGGACGCTGCATTATTGGCAGCGCTTACTGACGGCGTAGTGCTGATCGCCGAAGCCAACAGGACCACAAAAGGCCTTTTGAATCATTCAAAAGAATTATTGCATAAAGCCGGCGCTAATATAATAGGAGTCGTGTTGAACAATATCTCCCTTACCAGAAATAGTTATTACTACCCGCAGTATTATTACGGTAAGTATTACAAACCGCTCAAAACTAAGTAAAGACTAAGGTTAGAACTGTAAAGTATCCTGCAGTCATATAGAAGGGGTTTTGGCATAAAGCGATTAAAAAAACTTAAAATTAGCTAATATCGATAGATATTAAAAAGAGAGGATTATATGAAAGAAAGATTAGAGACGGATGTTTATTTTACCCCAAGAGAGGCAGCCAAGCACCTGAACCTGAGTCTTTCAGCTATAAAAAATTATATCTATGCAAATAAACTAAAGACGCTGAAAACTCCGGGCGGCCATCACAGGATATCCAAGATAGAACTTCTTGCGGCAATGGGAGAAGTAGGGGCATTTCCTGTGAAGACAGAAGATAATTCCGGGGACATGGAGGCCTATTGCATGGCCTTGATGAATGTGTATAAATTACTGGGAGAGCCGGGAGATTTTTTTATCAGCCATTCGCTGAGAGTATCCGAGGTTTCTTATAAATTGTCAAAGGCATTAGGTTTGAGCCCCAAAGATATTCTGAAAGCTAAAATGGCAGGCCTTGTGCATGATATAGGACATATGGCTATTGACAGGCGCATACTTTTAAAACCAGGGGCATTGACAGCGCAGGAATATGAATTGATAAAATTTCATCCTGCAAAGGGCGAAGAACTATTGAATTCAATAAAGGAACTTAAAGAGATTGCGGATATAGTAGGCCAGCATCATGAAAGGATAGACGGAACAGGCTATCCCGCGGGCCTTAAGGGAAAGGATATTAAAAAAATAGCCAAAATTATTTCAATCGCAGAGGCTTATGATTCCATGGTGTCAGGCCATTTTTATAAAAAGCCTGTTTCCATAGAAACAGCTATATCTGAAATCGTGGAAGAAAGAGGCATGCAATTTGACCAGGAATTAACAGACGTTTTTATAAAAATTATATGATAACTATTTTACTCAGCCTGATTCTTGTATTTGCGCCGATATTAAGAGGTTCGGTAAACGCCTGCATATTTACTTCCATATATCTTATTATATTATACATATTGCTTATATGCGTAACCAGGATCTTTATCAATAATGAGATAAGGTTTAGAAGGACGCCCGTAGATATTGCTGTATCGGTATTCTTTTTAGCCGCGATCGTGTCCGGGTTTAATTCTAAATATATTTATGGATCTATTGCTGAGATTAGCAAGTTTATAAGCCTGGGGCTTATTTTTTACATAACCGTAAATTTTATTACCGAAGAAAGCGATATAAAAAAGATATTGAATCTGCTTTTAATAACAGGGTCATGCACAGCTATTTTTGGAATTTTCCAATATTTCGGCATTATCCCTAAGGAATGGTGGGCTAATCCAAGGTTTCTTTCTGCCACATACGTAAATCATAATCATTTTGCAGGATATCTGGAACTCCTGATGCCTGTTTCAATAGGCATGGCTTTATCAACCAGCAAACAGCATAAAAGGGCCTTATACGTAATCTCTTTCCTGGTTTTATCAATAGCATTTTTACTTTCAATGTCCAGGGGAGGATGGCTGGCCTTATCCATTTCAATGTCTCTAATGGCAGTAGTTATATTTAAAAAAGGCAGAATAAGGTTTATTATTTTTATGTCAGCACTGTTTTTTATGACACTGGCGGTTTTTGCGTTTAATGTGATCGACACGTCTTTTTTGTTAAAGAGGGTATCGAGTTATAAAGAACTGGATTTTTCAGGCAGGCTTGAAATCTGGAGAGGCACTCTGGGTATAATAAAAGATAACTTTGTGCTGGGCACGGGCCCGGGGTCATTTATTTATAATTTTCCAAAATACAGGCCGGCAGGGCTCAATATGTTTGTAAATTATGCACACAGCGATTATCTGCAGGTATTTTCAGAGATGGGGATATCAGGTTTTGGAGCAATAATTTTTATAATATGGGCCATAGTCAGGAAAGCGCTCAGGACGCATATGATAGCTCATTCAAGTTTCAAAGTTTGGACATCCCTCGGACTTGCCACGGGTATTTTAAGCATGGCCATGCATAATATAGGCGATTTCAATTTTTACATACCCGCAAATGCAATTATATTTACTGTTTTTTCAGGTTTTATATTCAACATTTCTTCCCTTAGAGAGGGCGGATACAGATATTTTATTTTAAGGCCAAGCCCTGCGGCCACCAGGTTATTCAAAATTACAACGCTGTCAGTTGTATGCATAGGTATTCTTTTGACAGGCTTGATTATGGCTGCAGAATGTTATTCAGCTGCCTCGGTCAGGGCAATATCCAGAAATGATTTAAAGGCCGGAGAAGAGCTGGCTTGCAAAGCAACAAGGCTGAATCCTTTTAATTCAATTTATCATTATAAGCTCGCAGATATTTACAATAAAAAATCCAAAGCCCTGAGCGAATATAAAAAGGCGATTTCCCTGAATCCCGCGGATTCAGGGTCATGGATAGGGTTGGCAGACACATATTACGAGCTTTTCAGGACTTCATCAGCTGATCACAGCCTTTCTGAATCAGCAGAGGCCTCTTACAAAAATGCGCTGTATTTGGACCCGTTGAACTCGCATTATTTAAAAAAATTCGCAGATTTTTTATTAGATATGAAAAACCCCGGACTTTCAAGCCTGGTTTATAAAAAGGCATCGCATGTAATCTCAAAGACAAAGATATTTTCTTCAAGATCAGATGAATTTACAAATGCACTGTCTTATGAGGACATAGGCCGCCTTGCTTTTTCCGCTAATGACATTGACAAGGCAATGGTATTTTATAAGATGGCTGAGAATTTCAAAGGGGGTAACGAAGAGCCTAAATTAGGCCAGGTAAGATGTTATATGAAGATGTCTTTGATGAAAAAGGCGCTGGATAAATACTTAGAAATTAAGCCTTCAAAAAGCACAAAGTCTGTGTTATTTGCATCCATGGGAGAATATTGCCTAAATAAAGGCATGATTAAATCGGCTGAAAATTTTTCAAAAAGGGCAATCAAATTAAATCCCAAAAACCCGGAAGGATTTCAGCTGAGATATAAAACCTCAAAACAGGTGCGCGGCCTGGATAATTCCATAGAAGAATTCAAAGACGTACTTAATTTTAATTCTGTAACTGTTTCCGCGAATGATAAACATGAGGCAAGGCTTGGCATCAGGGGAAAATTGAATAAAGAAGGCAGTCTCAGCCAGGATGTGATTCTGGCGGCAGGCATCTATGAATTCAATGTTGAGGCAAAAGGAGATATTGCCCAGGACCTGGGGCCGCACATAATAGTAAAATTTAACGGCAGGGAAGCAATGAATGTTTACGTGAATGACGTTGACTGGAGATATTATCCCGGTATCATCGTGGTGGATTATCCTGTAAACAGGTTCGATATAATTTATGACAACGACTATTATAATCCGGAAACAAAAGAAGACAGGAACCTGTATATAGGCAGCATAAAGTTAAAGGTTTTATACTAATACGAGGTATATATTATGGGACCGGAAATTCTTATCCTAATAGAAGCTGCTTTGGCAATGGGCCTGATCTTGTTTTTTATAGTAAACAAGGATTTCACATACGGCATATATGCATGGCTTGTGACCTCGCTTTTATTTAAATATCAGAAAATAAGTATTGTGGATTCAATATTGCCGGATATGTCTTTAGACAGGGTGCTTTTTGCTTTTCTGGTTGTTATATTTATTCTTGAGATTTTGACCAGAAGGCGCAGGATTTTTTCTTTCACAAAAGTTGAGTATTCGATGTTCCTATTCTGCCTGGCAGCGGTTATTTCAATGATATGGACGGGAACTATTGTTAAGGAAGGGGGCAGGCTTAAGATAGGAGAGCTTTTAACAGGGTACATAGTCCCATTTTTTATGTTTTTTATAAGCCAGAATGTTTATACCAACAGCACCCCAAAGAGGGAAGGGTTTCTGAAGTTTATTTTATTAATAGGCATTTACCTGAGCTTTACGGCAATATTTGAGCATATGAGGATAAATAAACTCGTCTTTCCCAGGTATATACTTGATGCGGATTTCGGGATACATTTTGGAAGAGCAAGGGGGCCTTTTTGCCAGGCAGCTGTGAACGGGACTGTTTTAGGTTTTGTTTTTTCATCCGTATTTTATTTTTTGTTCAATTACAATAAATCCAGGATCTGGAAATCATACGCTATTTTGTTATTAGCTGTCACACCGCTCGCTATATTTTTTACATACACAAGGGCCTGCTGGCTGGGGGCTATGCTGGGTTTCATGATAATCTCTTTATTTACTTTCAAGCAAAGCCAGAAGGCATTTGCTATAACCGCTGTCTTATTTTGCATGGTAGCCGTGCTTGTGGCGCCTTCTTTTTTAGATGATAATACAATGGCCTTTGCGCACGAAAGGTTCCGGCACGAAGAGCCTGTTTACGACAGGCTGAATTTATATGTGGCGTATATAAACATGTTTATAAATAATCCCATATTCGGCGTTGGTTTTTTAAAATTTTCAGAGAATGCTTCTGACTATTTTGCGGATATGGATATGGAAGGCATGCCTTTTCAATACACTGAATTAAAAGAACATGATACATTTGCCGGGATTTTGGCGGAAATGGGGCTTGTGGGCATAACATTGATTTTAATTATATATGTTTCAATTTTAATGGCCAGCATCAGGCTGTATAAAAATCTGCGCGCGCATAATCCCGAAGCCAAGCCGATAGTGGTTATATTCTGGGGATCGATGGCTGTATATGTGATAAATGCGGTATTTATAGAGATGCGGTATTTTGAATTTGTAAATAGTATGTTTTTTATATTCGCAGGCATTATTTACGGATGGCAAAGGGAGTATGGAGAAAAAACAGCTTCATAACAGGGAAAACATAGTAAGGGATGCTTCTGTCTTTTCAGGAGGGGTGTATATCAGCCAGATATTGTTTTTTGTGCGGGGATTCCTGAACGCAAAGATACTTGGGCCGGGTTTGTACGGGCTATGGTCAGGCTTGAATATAATCCTTAACTACAGTGCATATGCAAGGCTTGGCTCATTGAATGCCATGAACAGGGAACTACCGTATCAGAACGGAAGGTGTTCTGAGGAGGACATGGACAGGACAAGGAACGCGGCGTTTACGATATGTCTTGCGACAAGCTTTATTTTTTCTTTCGCATTGGTGGTTATAGCATTTTTATTGCGTCAGAAGATTTCATTTAACGAGCTGGCAGGATTTGTAACAATAGCCCTGATTGCTTTTATACTTTCTATTTTTGAGTTTTATCAGACATCTGTTATAGCGCTTAAGAAATTCACAGTGATCACCAAGGCCAATATATGGTTTGCTGTTTTAAGCGTAGCGCTTACGCTGGCGATTGTCCCAAGATTCAATATCTACGGCGTATATATAGTAGCTATATTAATACCCTTATTGACGCTTGTATACCTTGTGTTTAAAGAACCCTGCAGGGTAAGGGTATGTTTTGATTTCAAAGAGATGTTCAGGCTGATAAATATAGGACTGCCTCTGGGGGTCATAAATTTCCTGGACTCTAGCGTCATAAATGTGCCTTCAATCATTGTGCTGGCTTTGCTTGGAAAAGTAAGCCTTGGTTATTATTCTGTAGCTATACTAGCTACAAGATTTTTGACATATTTTCCGAACAGCATACACAGGACATTCGAGCCGTATATATATCAGAAATACGGCCAAACGAACGATATTTTAGAATTGAAAAAATATTTATTCAAACCTATCCAGGTTATGGTTTTATTGTTTCCTGTGATAATAGGGGTTTATTATACGCTAGTGAGTTTTTTTATAAGGCATTTTCTGGCAAAGTATATAGCCGCTATATGCCCGTTTTTTATCATATCCATAGGGATATTTTTTATTTCTTTCGCGCCTACGTCGAATGCGTTCATAACAGCTATGAATAAACAGAAGTTTCTGATACCGGTATATTTGAGCGGGATAGTTATGGGAGGTTTGTCCAGCCTGGTTTTTATAAACAGAGGCTATGGCGTGACAGCGCCTGCATTGGGACTTTTGTTTGCATTTTTCTTTATAGGCGCGGTTATTTTCTTATATGCTATGAATCACTATGTAAAGAGCGCTTTCAAATGCCTTGTGTATCTGGCAGGTTTATGCGTTCCGATAGCGTACATAACCGCGATAATATTTTTCAGCGACATGGTTATTCCAAATACCTCAGATATTTTTTCAGACAGCCTGAGGCTGGCAGCCAGGCTGGCAATATTATTTATTCTCAGCCTGCCTTTGATGTGTATGGCAGAAAATAAGACCGGGATAGTTTCCGATATCCTGAGATTTTTAAAGATCAGGAGGCTTGAGATATGAAAGTAGCGATATTGGGACCGTATCCTATTGATAATAAAGTTAACAGCATAAACGGCGGAGTCCAGGCAGTGATAGTGAATCTGGTTAAAGGGCTTTTAAAATTTAAAGACCTGGATATACACATTGTGACGGCCAGCCATTTTATAGATAAAGCTATTGATTTGGAATCCGGCGGCGTTAATCTGCATGCAGTACCTCAGGATAAAATTTTCGGCAATATAACGCTTTATTCCCAAACAAGAAAGAGGATATCTGAAAAGATATACGAGATCAAACCTGACCTTGTGCATACGCATTGTTTTGGGTATGAGACGCTTGCGGCTTTAGACAGCGGACATAAAAAGGTAGTCGTGAGCACTCATGGTATAAGAAACGGGCAGTGGGGCGTGCGTCATAATATACCGGATAGCATAAGGGTGTATTTGCAGGATTGCATATATAAGAGGTGTATAAAAAAGGCGGAAAATATTGTTATAAACAGCCCTTATGCCAGAGAGCATTTAGCGGGATTCAAACAGATGAGGATATGGGAGCTGAACAATCCCGTGTCGGACATATTTTTTAATACAGATAACAATGCTGAAGAAAGCGCCAGGATCTTGTTTGTCGGCAATGTGTGCGAGGCAAAAGGCATAATGACTATTCTGGAGGCCATGAGCATATTGAAGCTGGTTTTTCCTGAAATAAAACTCAGGGTAGCAGGGCCTATTTCCGGTAAGGAGTTTTATTCCAGGGCCGCCGGATTTATAAAAGAACACGGCATGGAAAAGCACATCAATTTTTTAGGCCATCTGAATGATGACGAACTAAGGGAAGAATATAAAAAGGCTAGTGTGTTTGCATTTCCTTCGCAGCAGGACGTGGCTCCTATTGCGCTTTTACAGGCAATGGCAGCCGGAAAAGCCATAGTGGCTACGAGGGTAGGAGGCATACCTTACATGATAGAGGATGGTAAGAATGGATTTTTAATGGAAAAGAATGATTACAGGGCGCTCGCTGACAGGATTTCTCTATTTATAAGAAAGAGGGAATTACGCAAAGAACTCGGGGTAAATGCCAAAGACAAGGTTTCTAAAAATAACACGGTAAGGCAAGTTAGCGAAAAACTTTATGCGATATATAACGAAGTATATAAAAGCTGACATGATGAAGATAACTGAAATCTCAGAGTATAAAAAATTTATGGATTGTAAGCCGGAATGGGAAAATCTGTTATCCAGGAGCAGGGCGGATAATGTGTTTCTGACCCATGATTGGATTGCCGGCTGTATAAAACATTTTTACGCGGGCGACAGGCTTTTAATATTGAATGTCTTTGACGGAGCTGATTTAGCAGGGATAGCGCCTTTAGTAATAAAAAAAAGCGGGTATTTCGGATTGCCTGTAAGGACAGTTTCTTTTATAGGCACGTCTATATCTGACAGGATGGATTTTATCTTGGATGGCGATAAAAAAGAAATAATAAAAGTTATCTTTGACCATCTGGAGTCCATCAGGGAAGAATGGGACTTAATAGATCTTCAGGAATTGGCAGGGTATACGGGCAATTTGGAATACATAGAAAGCTATGTTAAAGAGAAAAGGTTTGTAAATATAGCAGGTCCTGTTAAAAAGAGCTTTTTTATAAATTTTGACAAGGATAAAGATTTCTTTGTCCGGAAATTTTCTAAAAAATTGGAAGAGCGTCTAAAAAAAATAAATAATAAAGGCATAAGTTTAAACCTGGAATTCCAAAGATATACAAGCGGGGATATTAACGCAGAGGAGATCTTTTCCAAGGCTCAAAACATAGAAGACAATAGCTGGAAAGGCAAAAACGAGAGCGGTATTTTTTCAAAAGACGGTACCAGGAATTTTCACAGAGAAATATTAGACAAATTCTCAAGGAACAAATGGATAGATTTTTCGATTCTTACTTTGGATAAAAAACCTATTGCCTATATCTATAACTATTTATACGGCGGAAGGTCTTACAATTACAGCGTTGCGTTCGATAAGAATCATTCTATTATTTCGGCAGGCACAATGCTTATGTTATGGGCATTAAAAGATTCAGGCTCAAAGGGCATATCTGAGTTTGATTTCGCAAGAGGGGAAGATTCCTGGAAAACCAAACTCACGCAGAATTTCAGGGAACATAACAGGGTAAGGATTTTCAAGGATGAGGCATACTCAAAAGTTTTGTATATTCTGCAGTCCAGGATTATGCCTTGCTTTAAGAATATAAAAATTCTTCACAGCATGTGGATGAAAATAAAGGATATATTGAAATGGGAATGAGATCAAGCGCCAAAGATATAGCCAAAGAGTTGTTCTATCGGCTTGGGATATGCGGGTCTTTACTGCGGGTCAGCTGTATTTGTAAAAATCCAGGTTTTTTCATACTTGTATATCACAGGACTTGCGCTTCAGGTAGTGGCAGGCCATACATGGCCACCCCCGCAGATATCTTTGAACAGCATATGAAATTCATAAAAGATAATTTTAAGATAGTTTCCATGACAGAGGGTTTGAAAAATATTTATGAAAGAAAAGAAAAAAATATATGCGTTTCTGTCAATCTGGATGATGGATATATGGATAACTATCTTTATGCATACCCTGTGCTGAAAAAATACAAAGTGCCTGCAACGATATTTTTAACCACGGATTATATAGGCAAAAACCAAGTATTCTGGTGGGACAGGGTTTTTAACACAGTATCTTCCGATGAACATGCGACAGACCGGATTAACGCTAGGCTAAGGACAGAGAAAGAATCGGAGATCCAGCGCATAATTAAAGAGATGGAAGATAAATCACCTTTATTAAAAAAAGCGCAGCCAAGCATGATGCTGGGTTGGGAAGAAATCAGAAAAATGAAAGAAGATGGCATCAATTTCGGTTCTCATACGAAGACGCATAGGAATCTCTGTTTATTGAACGATGAAGAAGTAGAGGAAGAGCTGGAGGGTTCAAAAAATACAATAGAAGAAAATTTAGGAGCAGGGGATATGGAATTTTCATATCCTTTCGGGATATATGATGAAAGGATAAAAAGTCTCGCCAAGAAAGCAGGTTTTGGATACGCGAGGGCAGGTTTCAAGGGATTTAACCATAAAGATGCGGATAGATTTGCTTTAGCCTCTATCTGCGCAGGCCCTAATCTGAAGACAAGCTTTTTGGCCAACAGGATCAGTTTAAGCGCGTTTAAAACTTGTTGAGGAATATATGAATTATATAAAAATATTGATTATATTAGCGTTTTTTACATTTAATTTTGAGAATACAGCATATTCTCAGTCATTAACCGAACATAACCTTAGAAAGCCGCTAGATTGTTATTCTGAATACGGAAGAGAATCTTCTGCAATACGCTATTTTAATTCTGCGGATATCCCTGATGTTATCTTTGATGTTTTGAAAGATTCTAATGTCAAGGAAGCTATTGCATACGCTCTGGCATCTGGTTATAAGTGCGAAAGTTCGTTTATTATAGAAGTATTTGACCTGATCCAGGCAGATCCAGATAGCGTTCAAACAATAAGAGCTATCAGAGATAAACTTTTTAATTATAATAACAGATCTATAAAACAAAGATATGATCGATATTGCGCGACAAATAAGGCCAGGATAGTCGTTGATTTGATTAAAGAGGATATAAAGGCAGGGGTTATTGTTGATGTAGGATGCGGAGATCTGAGATTAGCGCATGAAATAGCAGGATCAATGCCTGACGCCACAAATATTATAGGTACAGATGTCATTAATTATACAGAAAAGACGAATGGCGATCCAAGGGTGGAATTTAGATTACAAAGACCGGAAGACGGATATCAAATTCCAGTCGAAACCGGATCTGTAGATATAGTATTGCTAAACTGGGTGTTGCATCATGTTTCTCCGGAAAATATCACAGGATTGCTTTCAGAAATTAAAAGAATATTAAAGAAAGACGGAAAAGTTATTATTTTAGAGGATTCTTATTCTGAAAGACAAGCTCCTTTTTACGAAAGCGGGAGGCTGTTTAGAAAATTTCATAGCCTAAGCGCAGCCGGGAAAAGAAATTATATGACTTTTATCGATTGGTGGGCTACAAGGGTTATGAGAGATTTGCCAGAAATGAACAGGCCTTTTAATTTTCATTCCGGAGAGGAATGGGTAAGCATTTTTGAAGAAACTGGGTTCAGAAATACTAGATTGAGCTATCTAGGGTATCCTCCGGATAAAATACACAAGAATCCGCAATGTTTTTTAGTGTTTGAAAATAGGCAGAAAAGCGTTGATCTGCCGATTAAGACAGGGCCTTTGTCTCAGGTTTCTGATGGGGCGTATAAGCGGGACGTTGTATTTGAAGGCATGGATAGATTTGCGAAAGGTCGCGCCATATTTTTAAAACCAGACATGATGCGGGTAGAGCAAACTTTCATTCCAGAAGCAGTTGCGTATGATTTTAGTAAGTTTAACACTGCTTCGCAGAGTCCTGAGGTAAAGACCGGAAAGAGAACTTTTAAAAGGTTTCCAGGGAAAACATTGAAAGAGGCATTGCAAGGATACGGATTCAAGGATAGGGTTATTTTTGCTTCTAATAGCCTGCAAACAAATTTTTGGGGGGCTAATGGTTTTTTAATCGTTGAAGGAAAACTAATAGTGAAACCGAAAGGTTCGTTAGGTTTATTCCAGGAAGAGGGCATGTCCCTGAACGGTAAATTTTGGGTATTTTCTTTTGACGAAAAAAACAACGGAGTCAAAGAGATAAATATAGAAAATGGAACCCCGGATTACATAGAAAGAAGGATAAACAATGGGATATCCGGATTGCCTTTAGTATCCGGCGGGAAAAATATAAGCTATCTTATTGAAAAGGGAAAACCTTCTTTAACGGGGGCTCAATCGGATTGGGATGATCCGCAGAACCAAAAAGCAGCTATGTCCGCTGTCGGAAAGGATAGCAATGGAGATATTGTTTTTATCCATATGGCCGGGGATCCAGATAAACAAGAAGAAATTACTTTTTATGAATTGGCGGAGATGATGATACATTTGGGAGTGGTCGAGGCAATAGCTTTGGGTACTAGCGCAGATGTAAATCAGTATGTAAAAAATGATAAAGAGCCTTATCTAAACGGAAATCCCAGGCGCGGATCTATGTCAGCTATAGATTATCCTAATGGCAGGCCTTTAGGCGCGTTTATATTTATACGCCCTGACAATGATAAAATATCTCTGAGAGATGCTGAGGTAAGTTTATAAGGAGTTTTTATGAGCGCAAAGATAGGTATATATAAGCAGGTTAAGTTATTTTATTCGGAAAGCCCGCCGTATTTTCCATGCGCTATTTTTCCGGAATATCCGTTTACGGATAAAAGGATAGATAAGAACAATGAGGCGTATGGATCCCTGAGGCAGTTATTACTGCTATTAGGCCTTGATACTGAGAATTTTGGTAAAAAATCCTGGAATCCATTCGGATCATTTATATTTCCGGGGAACACGGTTTTATTGAAACCTAATTTTATGAGGCATTTTAATGAAAGAGGAGGGATAGAAGGTTTAATAACCCATGGTTCAGTGATAAGGGCGGCTATTGATTATGTTTATATTGCGTTAAAAGGAAAAGGGAGAATCATTATTGCCGATGGGCCCATGGATGACGCTGATTTTGAGAGAATAGCAGAACTCAGGGGTATACGCGAAATTCAGAGATTTTATAAAGAAAATACCGGTTTTGAAATAGAGGTATATGATCTAAGGCGCGAGAAGGTTAGAAAAAGCGGAGACAAGATAGTTCATAGAGATGAATTGAAAGGCGATCCGCTGGGGTATAGCGTTGTAGATTTGGGAAATATAAGCGCTTTTAAAAAAGATGTTTTGGATTATAAGGCGTTCAGGGGAGCGGAATGCAGGACAGAAATCATGTCTTTGCATCACAATGAAACAAAGGACGAATATCTCATTGCTAATACATTATTATGCGCGGATGTTGTTATAAATCTTCCCAAAATGAAAACTCACAAGAGGGCGGGAGTGACCTTGGCGCTTAAAAATATGGTGGGTATTACAGGAGATAGGAACTGGCTGCCGCATTCAAGCGAATGTGTTTCAGAAAATAAATGCTGCTCGAAGCCTGGTTTAAAGGCAAGGCTTTCAAGGGGATTGAAAAATATGATCAATTTGATAAAACCCCTGAGAGATACGTTAAGGCAGTTTGTGGGCGTTACAGAGGCTACTAGAACTGCCGGTAATTGGTATGGCAACGATATAATGTGGAGAACGATTTTAGATCTGGGGTATATAAATAGATATGCTGATAAAAAAGGCGTTATGACAAGCGAGGTCCAGCGCAGAAATTTCGTTATAGTGGATGGTATAGTCGCAGGAGAAGGCGACGGCCCGACTAATCCTGCGCCAAAGCCGTGCGGAGTTCTGGTAGGAGGCTTTAATGAATTATGCGTGGATATGGCAACATCCAGGGTTATGGGGTTCGACCCTGTGAAAATACCCAAGTTTAAAAATATATCAAACGAGGCATTTCAAAAATTTTGCGGGATCGATTTTAAGGATATGCAGTGCGTTTCAAATATAAAAGAGTGGGATAAAAATATATCTAACTTTACAGGCAAATGCCTGGATTTCAAGCCGCATTACGGATGGAAAGGCCACATAGAGGTATAGATAAAAAATGAAGAAGATATTTTTTCTTAATTCAACATTGAATACAGGCGGGGCTGAGAAGATGTTTTATGAAACAGTAAAGCATCTTAACGGCGCTATGTTTACTAAAAAGATATGTTGTTTATACGGGCCCGGAAAAATAGGAGAGACGCTTGTATCAGAGGGCGCGGATTTAACCAGCAGTCTGATGAAAAATAAATATGACTTGAGGGTGATTTACAGGCTTTCCCGCATGATCAGGCTGGAAAAACCGGATATATTGTGCATAGAAAGCTCTCCTCTTACTTTGTTTTGGGGATTTATATGCGCGAAGCTTGCAAGAGTTCCCTGCATATTGACATTTATACACAATATGAGAAAGCCGGGTTTTCTGGCCAGGACCAAGACAGATATGATCTACAGGCTTATATTGCCTGGATTGCAAGGCATAGGAGTCGTATCTCAAGCCAGGATAGATTCTATGATAAAAGAGTATGGGTTGGACAGGACTAAGCTTGCGTTAATTCAGAACGGCGTAGATATCCCGAAATTCAGCAAGAATGAAAATACAGATGGGTTGAAAAGAACCCTCGGGATCTCTAAAAATGAAAAGATTGTAGGTATGGTGGGAAGGCTGGTCAGTGAAAAGGCTTATGATGTATTTTTGAAAGCCAGCAGGGAAATTATGCGTGTTATGCCGGAAACCAGGTTTTTGATTATAGGAGAAGGCAGGCTGAGGCAGGACTTAGAGAGCTTAGCAAAAAGCCTCAGAATTAAAGACAGGGTAGTGTTTTTAGGAGAGAGAAACGATGTTCCTGAACTCATCAATTTATTCGACGTTAGCGTGCTTTCTTCAAGAATGGAATCTTCTCCAGTGACTTTACTTGAATACATGGCATGTTCAAGGCCCATAGTCGCGACGAAAGTCGGCGGCAACGCCGAGATTATCCAAGACCAAAAGACAGGGATCCTGGTTTCTCCGGAAAATCACATAGCGCTTGCAAGAGCCATAACAAAGCTTCTTCTTGATGAAGATGTTGCATGGAAAATGGGTAAAGCAGCCAGGGAAACGGTAGAAAATGATTTTTCTATGAGCCGAATGATAGAAAAGATGCAAAGGTTTTTTATAGAATCCGCAGAAATGGCTCTTGAAAATCAGGTTCACGTAATAATGGCAGGCCCAAGCTTGGAAGTAAAAGGAGGCATATCAGGTTTTGCCAAATACTATATTAATGAAGATTTTTCAGAGAGTTTCAAGATAATATATCATCCCACTACAGTTGACGGCAATAAGATAAAAAAATTATTTTTCTACATAAAAAGCGTTTTTATTTTTATTCTAAGACTGGTATCGGACAAAAAAATAAAAATTGTTCATATCTGCAGCTCGTCAGAAGGGAGCTTTTACAGAAAGGCAGTAATGTTACTAATATCCAAGGCCTTTGGTAAAAAGGCGATATTTCATATACACGGCTCGAGGTTTTACAACAGAGTTCATTTTTTAAGAAGATTCTGCATGAAAAAAGCACTGGATATTTCTGATTCTGTATTGGTTTTATCCAAAGAATGGGTTGTGGCGCTCAAGGGAATGACGAATAATAAGAATATAAAAATGATACCAAATGCCATAGATACCTCTAGTTTTAAGATAATGCGCTTGGGAAAAGGATCCCATAACCAGAATATATTGGCTGTCAGCAAGCTCACCAAACAAAAAGGCACCTATGACATATTGGACATAGTTCCCCTGGTGGCAAAAGAAATTCCCGGGGTTAAGTTTTATTTTGCAGGCGACGGGGAATTAGAAAAGGTTAAGGCATTATGCAAAGCCAGGGGTATTGAAAATAATGTGGTTTTACTGGGCTGGCTTGACAGGGATAGACTGCTGGAGATTTTTAAGGATACAGCTATATTTATTTTGCCTTCTTATCAAGAGTGTTTTCCTGTTTCCATACTTGAGGCAATGGCAGCTGGGCTGCCTGTAATTTCCACAAGGGCCGGCGGGATACCAGAGATGATAGAAGACGGGGTTAATGGATTCCTGGTGGAACCTGGGAAAACGCAGGAATTATATAAAAAGATTATGGAATTAGTTAAAGATAAAAATTTATGTAACCGCATGGCTGAGAATAATATTGAAAAAGTAGAGTCTCTGTTTGGCTTGGCCAGGATCAGGGCTATGTTTATTTCCGAATATGAAAACATTATGTCCGGGGGGCATAAAAGCCAAAATAGATTCATGTGGTATGTAAAAAGACTATCTTGCATGCCTTTTCCGGAGGTGACTTACAGGCTGTGCAAGGCTATCAATGCTAATTTTGGCAGGCTTACTGCCGGAGATATTGATCTGGGGAGAATTTTAAAAGAAAAAGCCCCGGCCAGAAAATTTTATTTTGATAAATTCGATGCCGAAGAGTTTAAAAGGGTTTTTCCTGATATAGGAGAGCGCATTACCGGAGATGCAGAATCAATATGCAGGCATAATTTTAAAATATTTGATCTGAATTGGAACACAGGAGAGAAAATAGACTGGCATAAAGATATTATTACGCAAACCAGATGGCCTTTAAAATACTGGGCTAGCATGGATTTCAGGAATAGTCATGATTCCAAGGAGGTCAGGTTTATATGGGAGCTGAACAGGCAGCAGCATCTTTTGTCTTTAGGAAAGGCTTACGCCCTTACAGGGGACATGAAATACAGCCTGGAAATAAAGCAGCAGATTTTTTCCTGGATAGAGGCAAATCCGCCGTATTATGGGATTAACTGGGCATCTTCCTTAGAGCTGAGTTTAAGGCTTGTATCATGGTGCTGGGCATATAAATTTATAGAAACTTCAGGGGTTTTTTCAGAAGACGAAAAGAAGAGATTTCTAAAATCCGTGTATTTACAGGCAGATTTTATAATCAATAATCTTTCGAAGTATTCTTCCGCAAACAATCATTTAATAGGAGAGGCCGCCGGCCTGGTAATAACAGCGCTTACGTTTCCGGAGTTTAAAAATTCTGATAAATGGCTGAATAAAGGCAGGGAAATTTTATTTAAAGAGATGCTTAAACAAGTGTCTGGGGACGGAGTCGGAAGGGAGCAGGCCTTTCATTACCAGGTATTTATAATGGAGCTTTTTATTTTAGCAGGAGTTTTATTAGCAAAAAATGATATTGAAATACCCGTCAATGTCCTTGATAGATTTTTCAGAATGAACGAATTCATCATGAACCTCATGAATAAAAACGGGAAGGTCGCAGAATTCGGGGATTCTGACAATGGAAAAGCAATAAGGCTTTCATCCGGCGGGTTTAATTTCTACGCTTCTTTATTAACCAGCGCATCTATATTATCCGGCAGGGAGGATTTCAAGGGAAAAAGCAGCGGCTTTAAAGAAGAACATTACTGGATCTTTGGAATGGAAGGGTTAAAAAAATATAGTTTTATAAAAAGCGTTAATCCAGGATTAAGCTCAAGGCTTTTTAAGGAAGGCGGATATTGCATTCTCAGAAATTCCTCTGATAATTGCAAGGAAGAGATTCTTACGATGGACTGCGGAGAACTCGGCTATCCTTTCATGGCTCCGCACGGCCACGCAGATTTATTGAGCATAACGTTTTCCGCGGACGGGATAGATTTATTGATAGACCCGGGCACGTATTTATATCACACAGGCGATGCGTGGAGGGATTATTTCAGGAGCACGAAAGCCCATAATACAATTACGATAAATGACCGGAATCAATCAGAGATAAAAGGGCCTTTTATGTGGGGCAAAAGGCCTGTATTCAGTGTGCATGAATGCGAATTTTCTGATCAAAAAGATAACATAACTGCGTCTTGCGATAATCCGGGCATTTCCCATAAGAGGAGCATTTGTTTTTATAAAGAAGAGGCTTTGTGGGTGATTAAAGACTGTATATCAGCTAACGGTAAAAATACAATAAGGCAGTATTTTCACCTGGGCCGGGATTCTGCGATAAAGGCGTTATCTTCCAATGTAATAGAAGCGGAAAATCGCGGCGTATTTCTATATATGCTGTTAGATAAGAGATTTTCAGTTGAAATAAAAAAAGGAGAAATTGCTCCGATCCTTGGTTGGAGTTCTGATATGTTTGGCAAAAAGATAGAAAGTCCCGTATTGGTGAATACCGCCTTGATAGAAAACAGAGGAGAATTCAGTACTGTTTTATATGTTTCCAGGGAAAAAATATCTTTGGAAAAAGCGCAGGATAAACTTAACGAGGTAGCCATAAAATGAAAAATAAAATAATTACCAGAAAATCTTTAAGCGTATTTGGGATGGGGTATGTGGGTTTGGTTACAGGCGCATGCCTTGCCGCTAAAGGCTGCAGGGTGATAGGGGTAGACGTGAATCCCGAAAAAGTTTTGTTGATAAATAAAGGTAAAAGCCCTGTTATCGAGAAAGGCATTGATAAAATCGTATCGAAGACAGTTAAGGCAAAAATGTTTTTAGCCACAACCTCTGCCAAGTATGCTGTTTTAAACACAGGGATTTCCATGATTTGCGTTGGCACTCCTTCCATGGAAGACGGCAGGATCAATGTTGAACATCTTAGAAGCGTTTCAGAAGAAATAGGAAAGGCCTTACGCCTTGTCAATAGATACCATATTATTGTCGTGAGAAGCACGGTATTGCCGGGCACTACCGAAAATATTGTCATACCAAGCCTGGAAAAATCATCCGGCAAAAAGGCTTTCAGGGATTTTGGGGTTCTGGTAAACCCTGAGTTCATGAGAGAAGGGGATTCCATGGAGGATTTTTATTATCCTGCGAAAATTATAGTAGGCAGTTTTAACGGCAAAGATAAAGAGGCGATGAGCCTGGTATATGATTTTATCAAAATGCCTATTATTGATACAGACATAAAGACAGCTGAATTTTCAAAATATCTGGACAATATATTTCACGCGCTGAAAATCAGTTTTGCAAATGAGATAGGAAAGCTTTCCGGAAATCTTGGCGTAGACGGAAAAAAAGCAATGGAATTACTGTGCATGGATAAAAAGTCCAATATATCAGCGAGATATTTAAGGCCCGGGTTTGCTTTCGGAGGCTCATGCCTTCCAAAGGATTTAAAGGCAGCGCTTTGCAGAATAAGAACGGACGGTTTGACATTACCGTTACTTGAATCTGTCCAGAAAAGCAATGACTTGTGTATTCAGAGGGCTTTTGAGGAAATTATAAAGACAAAAAAGAAAAAGATCGGTATGCTCGGATTGAGCTTTAAGCCCGGTACGGATGATCTGCGCGAAAGCCAGATGGTGAAGCTTGCCGAATACTTGATAGGCAAGGGTTTTGATTTAAAGATATACGATAAAAATGTTTCTATGGCGCGAATAATGGGCGCAAATAAAGCGTATATACAAAAAGAAATTCCGCACGTCTCATCGCTTTTATGCGGATCATTAGGACAGGTAATCAAGAGTTCTGAGGTGGTTATTTTAGGCCATCCTACGCAGGAGTTTAAAAACGCAGTCAAAGGCCTTAAAAAAGGCCAAATTTTAATCAACCTCACATAACAAATATGAAATCAAAATCAGTATTAATATTGGTAGAAAACTTATCCGTGCCGTTTGACAGGCGCGTGTGGCTTGAGGCCAGGGCGCTTAAAGAGAACGGTTCCAAGGTAAGCGTCATATGCCCGCGCTTTAAAGGAGAAAAGAGTTTTGAGACCCTGAATGGGGTTAATATATACAGGTATTCTCTGGCGCCTGCCACAAAAGGCGTATGTAGCTATATATTGGAATTTTCATATTGTTTTATTATGACGTTTTTATTGAGCCTTGTGGTGTTTTTCAGGCATAACTTTGATATTATTCACGCGTGCAATCCGCCTGACACATTTTTTCTTTTGGGCATTTTTTATAAAATATTCGGCAAAAAGTTTTATTATGACCAGCATGACCTGTGTCCTGAAGTATATCTTTCAAAATACGGGGAAAATAAAAAAGACGTTCTCTACAAAGCGCTTTTATTGTTAGAGTTTCTTACATACAAGACAGCTGACAGGGTAATCGTGACGAATAATTCTTACAGAGAAATGGCTATCGCGAGAGGAAAGCTGGATCCTGATAAAATTTTTGTAGTGAGGACAGGACCTGATATGGCAAGATTTAAAAATGTTTCTCCTGAAGAGGGGTTGAAATTTGGGAGAAAATATCTGGTGACATATCTTGGGGTTATGGCTCCGCAGGACGGGGTGGATTACCTTTTGAGGGCAGTGGACGTGGTTGTAAACAGATATAAGCGAAACGATATCGCATTTACTTTAATAGGGAGCGGGGATTCCATAGATGATTTAAAGAGGCTGAAAGAGGAATTGTCTCTGGATAGTTTTGTGATATTTACCGGAAGAGTGCCTGACGAAACGCTTTTTAGCTATCTGGCAATGTCAGATGTATGCGTGGCGCCTGATCCCAGAAATCCGCTCAATGACAAATCTACGATGAATAAGATATTGGAATACATGGCGATGGGAAAGCCTATAGTATCATTTGACCTGATCGAATCCAGGTACTCGGCAGGCGAGGCTGCATTATACGCTGCGCCGAATAACGTGGAGGATTTTGCTGATAAAATCATTGAATTACTGGAAGACCCCGATAAGAGACAAAAGATGGGGAGGCTTGGCTGCGAGAGGCTTAAAGGCGAACTTTCCTGGGAATATAATAAAAAAAGGCTGATAAATGCGTACAGTTAAGGAGTATAAAAAAATAATAGCCGGGGTATTAGTGGCGCTTTGCGGATGGTTTCCTTTTTATACGCCATGGAACTATTGCAAAGGTTCCGTAGTGGATGTCAGCTATTTATTGGATGCGCCTGCCGGAAAACACGGATTTATGTCAGTTAAGGACGGGCATTTCTATTTTCAGGACGGAACGCGCGCGAGATTCTGGGGATTAAATATTCACTCAGACAGGGCGTGTTTTCCGGACCGCAACCAGGCAGAGGATATTGCAAAAAGATTGGCACAGCTTGGCTGCAATGCAGTAAGGATGCATTTTCTGGATAATGAAACTCCGGGCGGGATAATAGATTCTGCTTACAATGATTCGCAGCATTTTTCAGATTCGCAGATGGAGAGGCTGGATTATTTTATGTATCAATTGAAACAAAACGGCATATATGTATGTTTTGACGTATTTGGATTAGGCGCGAGAAGATTTAAAGCCGGAGACGACGTGCCCCAGTATGACACGATAAAGCGCCATTCCACTATGAGCGTTTCATTTTTTAATAAGCGTATTATAGAGTTGAGCAAAAAGTTTGCCGTTGATTTTTTAACCCATGTGAATCCGTATACCGGTAAAGCTTATGTCGACGAGCCTGGTATTATGATGGTGGAAATGACCAATGAAAATACCCTTTTTCTAAAGAGTCTATGCGAAAATCTGCCGCCTTATTACAATGAGGAGATACAGGACATTTGGAAAAAATGGCTTATAACCAAAGGCCGGGATGCCGCGGGGGAATGGCACAAAGACGGAGAATTTTTATTAGAGCTTCAAAACGGATATCAGGAAGAGATGTATAAATATTTGCGTTCGATAGGAGTAAAGGTGCCTATAGGCTCTTCGAATCTTCCATATAATAATTTAAACCTGGCAGCGGATTCCAAGATGGATTTTATAGACATCCATGCGTATTGGGACCTCAGCGACAATCTGGACAGGATTCATAATAGGCCTCTCATAATGCAGAGCTGCTTGAATCCATCCACTATCATTAATACAATAGGCGCTGCAAAGGTTTATAAAAAACCCCTTATCTCTACTGAATGGGGAAGCAACTGGCCTAACGACTGGAGGGCCGCTGATATATTGACAACAGTTTCATACGCCAGGTTGAATGACTGGGATGGATTGTTCTTGTATGCCTATAACGGCGGCTGGGGCATGTCCTGGGATAAACTTGAGAAGAGGCTTTATTACGGCACGGTTATATTTAATGACCCTGCGAAGATGGGGCTTTTCCCTCTGGCCAGTATTATTTTTTTAAGGGGCGATGCAGCCGGCGCAGCGAATGAATATAAAGTTTCTTATAATATCAATAAACTTTTTAATATGGAGGACGCATATCAGGATAAATTAAAGACAGCCGGGATTGCTTACGTATCCAGGCTGGGAAAGGATTTCGATAGGCAGGATTCAGGAGATATAAATTACCCAGGTCTTAAAGAGTTGTCTCCGGAAAGCAAGAGGATCGTGTCTGATACAGGCGAGCTTATCAGCGATTCTGAAAAAGGGATTTTTATATTAAAAACCCCCAAGACATTTTCTTTTTCCGGATTTATAGACAAGGAAATGCAATCTGAAAATAGCGGCATAAAGTTTTCCACCACTTCAGATTTTGCGACTTTTACAGTGACTTCCCTGGACGCAAAAGAGATAAGCCGCTCAAGACATCTTTTGGTAGCAGTTGTGGGCAGGGTGAGGAATAAAGGCCAGAAGTTTACCCCGCATATAACAAAAAAGCCGAATGATATTCAAAGGGATGTGTATATTTTGAATAAAGGCACAGCGCCTATACTGGTAGAGGCCATAGAAGGAGAAGTAAGCATAAAAAATAATATCCGTAAGGCTATAAAGGTTTTCATACTGGATGAAAACGGTCTTAGAAAATCCCAAATACCTGTGGATGTCGGAAATGGCAGTTTTTCTTTTCGCATACAAGAGAGATATAAAACCATATATTATGAAATAATAAAGGAGTGATATTATGATAAAAGAAAAAGAGCAGGTTTTTAGAAGGCTTTTAATGGTAATAGATATGCTGGTAGTGCTTGCCGCATTTTTTGCAGCATTTACTTTAAGGCAGCATATGCATATTATTTACAGGCTGGACCTTTTTCCGGACAAGCAGGTGATAGGGGAGTTGAGAGATTCCCTGAAGTATCTGAATATATTGCCCGTCATATTATTTACCTGGTGGGCTTCTCTCAGCGCATCAGGCTTATATGAATCTTTCAGGAGAAAGAACTTTTTTGAATTAGTGTGGGGGATCATTAAAAGCGCGTTTCTTACAATGATAGTTATTGCAACTGCGGCATTTATCCTGAAACTTGAATTTGTAAGCAGAAGCTTTATAGCGCTTTTATTTTTAATAAGCTGCGCATTTTTGATAATAGAGCGTTTTTCTATCGTAACCTTTCTGAGAAATATGAGAAAAAAAGGTTATAACACCAGAAACATATTGCTGGTAGGTACAGGGCAAAGGGCGGAAAATTTTATAAATCTTGTGCATAAGCATAGCGAGTGGGGCTTGAGGATATTGGGCCTTATAGATGTGGATAAAGAGATGCTGAATAAAACAATATCCGGGGAAAAGGTTATAGGAACTCTGGATGATATCCCGGCGATATTAAACGAAAAGGTTGTGGACGAGGTCATGTTTATAGTCCCGAGGTCATGGCTTTCTGTAATTGAAAAAAGCCTGTTGGCATGCGAGGTTCAGGGCATAAGGACAAACATAGCCGTGGATTTTTTCAACCTTAATATAGCGCGTTCTGTTTCAAGCGATATAGAGGGTATGCCGCTTTTGAGCTTTCAAACGACTATAGGAGAAGAATGGCAATTGTTATTAAAGAGAGTATTTGATATAATAATGTCACTAGGCGGAATAATACTGGCATTGCCGATATTCCTGGCGCTGACAGTCATGATAAGGTTTCTGTCTTCCGGACCTGCGATATTCAAGCAGGCAAGAAGCGGACTAAACGGCAGGAAATTTGTCATGTACAAATTCAGGACAATGATTGAGGATGCGGAGTCCAAAAAAGCCGAACTTGAGAAATTCAATAGCATGAAAGGCCCTGCGTTTAAAATGCGTAATGACCCAAGAGTTACAAGGTTCGGCACTTTTTTAAGAAGGTCCAGCATGGATGAATTGCCGCAATTATTTAATGTTTTGAAAGGCGAGATGTCTATTGTAGGGCCGAGGCCGCCGCTGCCTTCAGAAATAGACAAATACGAAGTGTGGCAAAGAAGAAGGCTGAGCATGAAACCAGGGCTTACGTGTTTATGGCAGGCAAACGGAAGAAACAACGTGGATTTTGAAAAATGGATGAAACTGGATCTTGAATATATTGATAACTGGTCCCTCGGGATGGATCTTAAGATCATATTAAAAACAATACCGGCAGTGCTTTTTTCGATAGGCGCACGGTAAGGGAGGCTGCATGAGGGTAATAATCTGGATAGCATTGATTTCTTTTATTGCAGGGTGTTCGCCTGGTAATAAAACAGGGGATAAGGTAATAGCGCAGATAAATAAATACAAGATGACCGAAGAAGACTTCAAATATGAATTTAAAAATGCGCCTTACGACGAGGTAGACTTTCTCAAAACAGAAAAGGGCAGAAGGCAATATCTGGACGGGGCCATAGAAAAAGAGGTGCTTTTGCAGGAGGCGCAGCATCTGGGCATAGACAGGGAAAAAGATTTTATGAAGAGTATTGAAAGTTACTGGGAGCAGGCGCTTTTAAGGATACTTCTGGAAAGAAAATCCAAGGAGATATCCGGCCTGATACATGTTTACGATAACGAGATAGAGGAGTATTACAGGGATTCAGGGGAAAAACAGCCTTTTGCAAAAGTTAAAAATGAGATAATGGATATAATAAAACAGAAAAAAGAAACTGAAGCAATGAATGCGTGGATAGAAGAGTTAAAAAAGAAATCTTATATAAAAGTGAATGAGGAAGTTTTGAAGTCTATAGTTTCGCAATAGAACCTTAAATCAGGGGGAGGGTATTTATATGGGATATAAAAGGAGAAATTATTATATAAACAAGGCTTTTCAGTCGGAATTTATATTAAAATTCTGCGGCCTCGTAATGCTCGGTTCAGCCCTGTTCGGGATCATATTGTATATGTTTTCTAAAAACACCCTCACGACGTCTTTTGAAAACTCCAGGCTTGTGATTAAAAGCACTGCTGATTATATTTTCCCGGGCCTTCTGTTTGGCGGGCTGTTGGTAGCGGTATTTACCGCTATTGCAGCAGGGTTAGTTGTCATGCTTATGACGCACAGGATAGCCGGGCCTATGTACAGATTTGAGAAATATATAAACGATATAGGTTCCGGGAAGCTTTACTCTGATTTGAAAATCAGGCAGAAAGACCAGTTTCAGAATATGGTAGACGCCTTGAATAAGATGACAGGCGACCTTAAAATGGGGCTTGGCGAAGTGAATATAGTTTCTGCAAAGTTAGATAAGCTTATAGAAGAACTCTCAAACAGCTCTACGCGAGAAATCCTGTTGAAAGAGGATATAAAAAGGATAGTCAGTGAGTTGAAAAAAGACAAGCAAAGCCTGTCAAAGGCTCTGGAATATTTTAAAATCAAGCATTAATAGCTACCTATAAGTAAAATAGTCGATTATGAAATATAAAGTAATTTTTATTCTATCGATTGTATTTTATATCAGCCTGGCAGGGAACGCGGGTTATGGCCAGGAAGAGGATAGAAGCGTATTTGCTTCAAAGTTTTGCACTGTTTTTTATGAAAATGACGTGGATTTAAGGAAAGTTAACAGGCGCCTGAATCTCGGTTTCTCTAATTTCTACAGCCCCAGGAATTACAAGGAAAGCCCCGGGATTTCAACGCAAGATATCGTAGCAGATAAATTTGACGCTATTTTTAACAGGGCAGAAGAGATACTGGACATGTATCCTGCCAGGATTCATGTTACAATTAATATATATAAGACTCAGAAAGAATTAAATAGTGCATATGAGCAGTTTTTTAACGAACAGAACAATGCGGTTTCGTTCTATATATATAAAACGAACACCATTTATACCGTAGAATCTCAGTTAACAGAAAACATTCTTGCTCATGAGATGGCGCACTGCATAATAGACCATTATTTTGTCATGCTACCCCCCAGAAAAATCCAGGAAATGCTGGCTGTTTACGTAGATGTTCACCTAAAAGATTAATGAAAAAAAGCTTGCAAATAAAGGGGTTATTTGATATAATTATATAAGTATTATAAAAGTTTTAAATAGGAGGAAATATGAAAAAAATTTATTTATCAACGTTATTTATTTTTCTATCCATATTTGTTATCACAGGCAACTGTGCATATGCAGAAGTTTGCAAGACTTGCAGGACAAATGACGGAGTTATCTGTTTGGAAAGGGGGCCCTGCGAGCCTGCCAGCGATGCTTTGGAACAAGCTGCCAGGGATTGCCGTTCAGGCGGGCCTAGCATGTATGAACCCGTAACAAAGTTGGTTTTTTTAGATATATTTTCTCAAGTTTTAAGGCTTGATAGGGAATTGCCGGGTGTTATAGAGCAGCTTTCTTATAAACAACGCTATGAACTGGAATCCAAGTTGTTGGCAGAAAAGGGCATTAATACTTTTATGGGCACCAATCCCGAAGATCCTTTTACCAGAGAGGAATTGACGGCTACATTGAAGTCAGTAAACATAGAAGATGATCTCGGACTTTCAACAGGGTTGTCAAACCAGTCTTTTAGTTTACATAATGAAAAATTAGTAGTGTACGATCCGGTACTTTATGTTGACGAAGGAAATGGGTTTGAACTATGGGAGAGGAAAATAAATTTCAGCGAAAGCCTGGGCGGCGACAGGTATTATGTAGCTAAGATAGATGATTGCGACAACGCAAGAATAGTTTTTGGGGATAATCAAAACGGCAAAGTACCGGGCGCAGGAGCCAGGGTAAAAGCCGGGTATAAGATACTGGGGCGCAATGATGATACAGTTACAGAATGTGAAGTCGTGATGCTTCTGTCAAATCCCGCTATTGTAAAATCCTTAAAGGATAAATATAATCCTGCCAGGCCGCTTACAAAGGCAAATTTTGCGGATCTTTTGATTGATTCCATGCGTCTTCAGAAAAAACTACCTTCTGATTATGCCAAGCTGACTCCTCAGGAATTGTATTTATTACAGACAGAATTATTATCCAGAAGCGGAGTGAATATTTTTACAGGCTCCAGGCCTGGTGATATGCTTACAAGAGAAGAGCTTGCCAGGGTCCTTTATAATTATCCTGTAGTGGAGATAATCGGCAATAGTAACGGCCAAGAAAACCAGCGTTTCGAACTTAACAATGCCGGGTTTGTTATATACGACCTGCATGCATACATAAATGAAGGCGCAAAGGATGAGGAGTGGAATAAAAAGAATAACTTCATAGAAAGTTCTTCTGCCAGCAAAGACTATGTGGCTAAACTGGACTCGGGCAATTATGCAAGTATAAATTTCGGAGACGGAAAACAGGGAAAAATACCTGCTCCGAATTCTCCTATTAAAGTTACTTACAGGCTATATTCTCCATTGGCACTACTTACAGAAGATGATATAATGTGCGTGCTTGGGAAGTTAGCCCCTGTTGCTGAGGCGTATGAGCCTCCTCCCGGACCACCGGACTTCCCTCCGCCTACAGATGGATATGAAGACCCGGCAACGCACATCTAATGTAATACTAGCATTTTTCAGCGTATTTCTAGCCCTGCTTCTATGCGAAGCAGGGCTTCGTTTTTTGCCATCCTTTCGGGCAAATGTCTATTATGCCTGGCCGCCTTATTTTCATTCCATATTAAAGCCGCTTCCTGAAATAGTAATTGGCGTAAGCGGAGAATCCAGATTTTTTATAAATTCGAAAGGTATAAGGGGCGACGAAACTCCTGCGGACCCCCTTGTTTATAAAATATTAGCAATTGGCGGCAGCTCCACAGAGGCCACATTTTTAGACCAGGAGGAGGCATGGCCGTTTCTCCTGCAGAAAAGATTAAAAGATGTGACCGGTAAAGAGGCCTGGGTTGGCAATTCAGGGAAAAGCGGTAATACGGCAAGGCATCATATTCTTCAGATAAAATATCTGTTGCCGCAGTTTTCTGATATTGACGCTATTATAGTTCTTGCCGGTATAAACGATTTGACCGTAACTTTATCAAGAGACAAGGATAATGCGAATTATGACGAATCCGAAGAGGAGTTATTAACCCAAGCTTTCAGCATGATTCCCGTAGGGCGTAAAAACAGCTTAGCCTTCTATAAGAAAACAGCTATCTGGCAGGTTTGCAAAAAGATCAAATATCTTATCTTTTCTGCAGGCGAGATACAGGATGCAGAAGGGAGGCAATATATAACATGGAGAGGGCACAGACAAAATGCCAAAGCTATAAGAAATGCGCTGCCGGATATGTCGCAGGCACTGGAAGAGTATTCCAAGAATATTAATACTATGATTGATTTAGCTAAAGAAAGAGGCTGCCGTATAATATTTGTTACCCAGCCCGTATTATGGAGATCCGATTTATCCAAAGAGCTTGAGAGTTTACTGTGGCTTGGAGGTATCGGAAATTTTCAGAAAGAAAAAGGCAAAGAATATTATTCAGCGGGTGCTCTTGCAAAAGGCATGGAGCTGTACAACGAGGCTCTATTAAAGGTGTGCAGGGACAGGCAGGTTGAGTGTGTTGACTTGGCTTCTATGCTTCCCAAAGATACTACAGTATTCTATGACGATTGTCATTTTAACGAAAGCGGCAGCCGGAAGGTTTCAGAAATTCTCGCCCAATATCTGCTTCAACATCCAAACAACTAGAAAATCAACTTTGTTGAACTTCTTGAACTAGAATATCGCATGTGATACAATCTATGCATGCGTATAAGCAGAAAAATAGGTCTGAGTTTTTTTATAATATTCCTGCTCGTAATACTTTTAGGAGCGCTTTCCATTTACAGTCTCAAGCATCTGTATAAGGGGCTGGACCAGGTTTTTTCAACAGAGCTCCCGGCTTCGAGAATAACATATCAAATCGCCCTATCAACGGAAGACAGCCTGTCTGAACTGAATAACTTCCTTATAACAAAGAATGAGAATTTTAAGATAGATTACGGGCGTTCCTATAGCCAGATGCAGGATAATATAGCCAGCCTTAAAAATTTTGTTGTATTAGACGAGGAAAAAGCGCTTTTTGAAAAGATAAAAGAACTGGCAGAGGATATGAATACTATTGCCGGGACCATATTCAGCGATACGTTAAAGACAAAAGACTTGATTAAAGATATTGTAAAACTTGAGATGAAATACAGAAGCAATCTTTATAAGCTTTTTGATTTCGAAGAAAATAAAATGCTTTCAGAAAAAGACCTTCTGTTGGTAAATGCGCAGCGTATTCCGGCATCAGAACTTATTATAAAAGCGAAATCAGGCCTCTCTGATATCATGGACAGCCTGATGAGGTATGCGCTTTCAGACAAAGAAAAAGAACCGGCATTTTTTGGGGATAAGCTTTCAGACCTTGATAAATATATAAAAGATTATAAAAATTATTATGGATATGCGCTTTCTGAAAAGGAGCGCTTAGTGGCATCAGAGCTTCTAACCTTGTCAGGGAACATAAAGGCTCAGGCAGAATCTATCGTGAATCTCAAGAAAGATACCAGGGCGCAGCTGGAAGATCTTTTTGCAAAAGAAAAAGATATTATGGATACTCTTGACAAAACTATTAATTTAAGAAAGTCCAGGATTTCCTCCAAACTTGGGATGGGTAATGCCCTGACAGAAGATATCCCGGCAGTGCATAGTATTTCCAAGATAGAAAAAGACGTTACCCAGTCATGGAGATTAAGCGGCAAATATATACTCACAGGAGACGATGAATATAAAAATTCATATTATGCGCTCAGGCAGGCAATAGACAGGGATCTTAAGGATTATGAGGTGCATGCAAGGCTCAGGTCCAGGGATAAATTTTTAGAAACAATAGTGCAGGCTGATAAAGGGATAGCCGGGAATATAAATACTGACATGGATGTGTTTAACATCAGGGAAAAAGGCTATAACGATATAGTGTTTATGAAACTAGATTTACAGAAAAAGATATCGGAATTATCCGCCAGAAACGACAAGATGATAAAAGAAGCCAGGGAACCGGGCGAGGCTTTTACTAAACTGGTTTCCGCAAGATGGGTTTTGGCCAGAATTGATTCCGAAGTGTCTGACGCAGAAAGACTGGTCATGAATTATCTCGGAGATCAGGAAAAGGCATATAAGGATCTTTATTCGGAATTATATTTTAGCATGAAAAAACATATCAATGCTTACAGGAATTCAGCAGGTTCGGATAAAGACATAGGCTCTATAAATGAGATTGAAGCAGGTTTGGACAGGTTTAATTCTTTAATACTGAGCGTAATGGACAGTCACGATAAGATTATAAAGGAAAGAGGATGGGATCTTATAAAGCTGGAAAATGAATTAAAAGCTAACCTCCAGAATGAGGTTGAAAACGAATTAAGACAGATAGAGAAGAATAAAAAAGATATCAGGAATAGGATCGCTACTATAAATACGCTGATATTTCTCATAATGGCAGCTGTTGCCTTTATAGCCGGCTTCGTGGTTTTTTACACGACAAAATCTATAACAAACCCTATACAGGAATTGCATAACGGAGCTGAATTGATAGGCAGGGGGAATCTTGATCACAGGCTTAACATAAAAACAGGAGATGAGATAGAGGAGCTTGCGGAAGGATTCAATAAGATGGCCGGTGAATTAAAAGGCCTTTACACAAACCTGGAGAACAAGGTTAAGGAGCGAACACAACAACTGGCTGAAGCCAACGAAGCGCTCGGAAGGACAAACAAAGAACTGGATGATTTTACCTATATAGTATCGCATGATTTAAAAGAGCCGCTACGGGGCGTGAAGGCGTTTTCAAAGCTTCTTACGGAGGATTATTCCGGAAAATTAGATGATGAAGGCAAGGAGTATTTGAAGACGATATCTGATTCCAGCGCCAGGATGACCCGGCTCATAGAAGATCTTTTGAATCTTTCCCGCATAGGAAGGATTAAAAATATGGAACCTGATATAGACCTTAATGAGGTGTTGTCGGATGTTCAGAAAAATCTGGTGTATGCGCTTGAAGAAAGAAACGTGAAGCTTACTATCCAGCCGAGTTTTCCAAAGGTTACGTGCGACAGGATAAGGATATCAGAGGTTTTTTCAAACCTCGTTTCAAATGCCATCAAATATACTAAGAAAGATATAAGGCCTGCGGTTGAGATAGGCTGGTCTGATAAAAATGATTTCTATGAATTTTACGTAAAAGATAACGGCATAGGCATAGAAAAGCAATATTACGATAAGGTGTTCCAGATATTCCAGAGGTTACACGCAAAAGGCGAATACGAAGGCACGGGGGCAGGCCTTACTATTGTAAAAAAGATCGTGGAAAACCATGGCGGAAAGATCTGGGTGGAATCAGTGCCTGACGCAGGCAGCACGTTTTATTTTACATTACCAAAGGCATAAAATATGGCAAAAGAAAAATTAAGAGTATTAATGGTAGAGGACAATCCGACTGACGCGCTTATTTCTAAAAAGAGGCTTCAGAGAGACGATGCGTTTGAGTACGATATTACGCATGTCGTATCAGGAGAGGATGGGATCCTTGCTTTAGGAAAAAGTTCTTTTGATATCATGCTTTTGGACTATAACCTTCCGAAAAAATCCGGACTTGAGACGTTAAAAGAAATAAAGGCTAAAAAAATAGATATGCCTATTGTCATGATTACAGGCCAGGGCGATGAGCAGGTGGCAGTTACGCTCATAAAAGAGGGTGCTTTTGATTATCTGCCGAAAAGAGACGGGTATGAGGATTCGATACCTCTTATGATAAGAAAGACCATAGCTGAGTTCAGGGCAAAATCAGAAAGAGAAAGACTGCAAAAAGAGATCTCCCTCAGAAAAGAAGAACTAGAAAAAACAAATGCAAAACTTATGGAACTAGACAGGATGAAATCGGATTTTGTTTCGAATGTGGTGCATGAATTAAGGACCCCGCTTACCATAATAAAAGGTAATCTGGATAATATTGACCATGGTTTTGCGGGAGAAGTTCAGCTAAAACAGAAAGAGATCCTGGGGGATGTTTTTAGGGTAATAAACAGGCTTTCCAGGCTGGTTAACGATCTCCTGGATCTTTCCAAGATAGAATCCGGGAAAATGGAGCTTAATAAAGAAAACCTGGATATAGTTGCGCTGGCAGGGGAAGTCATAAAGACGTTTGAGACATTGGCAGACGGTAAAAAAATAGGCCTTGTCAGGGAATTTCCGGAAAAGGCAGTGATTGTGAACGCTGACAAAGATAAATTGACGCAGGTTTTTATAAATCTGATGGGTAATGCCATAAAATTTACAGATAAAGGCAACGTGACTGTAAAGATAATAGCGCTTCAGGGAGAAGCGCAAGTCGAGATACAGGATACAGGCTCGGGTATACCCCGGGATCAGATAGATAAGATTTTTGATAAGTTTGTAAGGGTAGTTGCCGAGAAAAAAGAAGGGACAGGACTTGGCCTGCCGATAGCAAAAGATATCATCATCCTGCATAAAGGCCGCATAAGAGTCGAGAGCGAAAGCGGAAAAGGCTCAAGATTTATCTTTATAATCCCAAAGTAAACGTTTTCTTGCCATTTTATCGCATTTACCGCTATTTTTTATGAAAATTAGTGTCAGGGAGCCTTGTCTGTGTACGCTTTTTAGGGTATAATTATATTGATAAGGAGCATATAAATGAGATTTAAAAACGCCATAATTTTGCTATTTATAAGCGTTGCATTGCTATATTCTGCGTTAGAGAGTTCCTTTGCTGCTTCTGCAGAAATAAAAAACGTCATTAAGATAAACAGGATGGGCACATATCTGATCTCTATAAATTATGAGACGCATGACACGTGGACAGACAGCCTTCTTTTTAAGGTCCATTGTAAATTTAATGAAGGGGAGTTCACATTTACAAGCGCATCTCTTAACAATATCCAGCAAGGCTGGCACAAGACAGAGATCGGAATTGCGGATGTCATGAAAAAAAGATACGGTTCTTTAAGAGAATACAAGATAGAGTTATACTGCAAAGGCATATTGATAGATACCAAGAGCGGCTACTGATATATCCCCCCCATTAATTGATTCAAAAAATCTTGACTAATTTCTCATACCGCATTATAATTCTAGTATAAAAGATGCGTAAGATAAAATGCTGCATAATATTAATATTGATATTGTCTTTTTTGGGCATAGATTTTTGCCTGGCAGCCAGTTCTTTTATAGAGGGCATATCAAAAATCCGAAAATCAGACGGCTATACATTCAAGATTAATTACCAGACAACGCAGGAATGGACAGACGGCCTGATACTGAAACTGTTCTGCACGTTTTCTAAAGGCGCGGAACTTTCCTTTACCAGCACGGTAAATAATAACCTTAAAAGCGGCTGGCATAAATCAGAAATAAATATTCCGAATGTTTACAGAGAAAGATACGGATATATCGAAGATTACCGCGTGGAAATGTATTCCAGCGGAATGCTTGTTTCAATAAGAAGTATGTAGCGATCAGAACGGGGGATTTAATATGTCAATGACCAGAAAAAATAGAAGGGCAGATCAGAAAAGAAAGAGAAAAGGCAAGAGGCATGCTAGGAAGTAAAAAAAGAATAGGCATTCTTACCGGAGGAGGAGATTGTCCGGGGTTGAATGCCGCTATCAGGGCAATAGCAAAAACAGCCATCCTTAATTACGATATGGAAGTCATCGGAATAAAGGATGGCTTTTTAGGTTTAATAGAGAACAGGTTTCTGCCTGTCTCTTATAAAGATGTTTCCGGTATCCTCGCTTTAGGAGGCACTTTTCTGGGGGCTTCGAATAAGGCAAACCCTTTTAGGCACCCTGATTTTAAAGGCAGATTAAGAGATGTTTCCAGGGAGGCTGTTAAAAATTATCGAGCTATGGAATTGGATGGCCTGGTTTGCATAGGGGGAGACGGCACTCTCAATATTGCTTATAAGCTATTCAAAAAAGGCGTCAAGCTGGTAGGAGTGCCCAAAACTATTGATAATGACCTGAGGCAGACAGATGCGACAATCGGTTTTGATTCCGCTCTTATTACAGCTACTAATGCAATAGATAAGCTTCACACTACAGCACAGTCTCATCACAGGGTTATGGTTATAGAGGTAATGGGCAGGTATGCGGGATGGCTTGCTTTGTATTCAGGACTGGCAGGCGGAGGGGATATAATACTGCTTCCTGAGATTCCGTATGACATTAAAAAAGTGTGCGAAATGGTTTCAAAGAGAAATAGAAGAGGCAAAAGGTTCAGCATTGTGGTGGCGAGCGAAGGTGCCAGGCCAAAAGATGGAAAGATGGTTGTAAGAAAAATAGTGAAGGATTCTACGGATCCTGTAAGGTTGGGAGGCATAGGTAATAAATTAGCCAATGATATAGAAGATATGACGGGTTTGGAGGCCAGGGTTACGGTGCTGGGCCATCTTCAGAGGGGAGGAGAACCTTCGCCTTTTGACAGGATGCTTGCCACCAGGTTTGGAGTAGAGGCATGTGAATTGGTAGCTAAAGGAGATTTTGGCAAGGTAGTTGTCCTGAAAGCAGGCCAGATCAAAAAGGTGGATTTAGAAAAAGCTGTGGGAGATATCAAAAAAGTAGGCTTGAGCGACCCTGTTATTAGGGTGGCAAGAGCAGTAGGGACCTCTTTCGGCATTTAGCTTGACATAGGCTGATTTTTGTGATATAAATATCAATGGCAACTGAATCGAGTGCTTTTTCGGCAGCTCGGTTACCTTATCGGAGAGGTTGTTGCCTTTTAGCCCTGTGCCCTAAACGGTGCAGGGCTAATTTTATTTATGAATAAAAAACTATACGGCGGCATACTGGGAACAATAGGGTTTTTATTGTCTCCTCTTTCATGGTGGAATGATTTATTTGTAAACTTCCCGATAGCGTATATCTCTGCCTGCGCTGTGAATCTGATATATAAAGGTGTGTTTCTATGGGCATTTATTGTATCCTACTGGATCACGAATGTCCTGGGATTTGTGCTATTACAGAAAGGCCTGGAGAATACGCTTAATGATGACAGTGAAAAAAAGAGGTATTCCCGAAAAAATTTCCTGAGAGACGTATTATTGTCTCTCGCGTATACTTTATTGATTGTAATGCTGGTAAAGTTGGGTATAATCAAACCGATAATATAATTGTCAGCCCCCGGCAGGTCGTTCGGCACTGAAACTGGTTTCGCCGGCCGCTACGGTTTACGGCTCGTTTTTTATACTGAAGGTAGTCTTGACAGTATAAAAACCTCGCCGTAATTCCTTGCGGCCTTATATGTAAGACCCAATGATGCCGAAACGTTTCTGATGTGCCTCAGACCTGCCTGGGGCTGACAAACATAACATGATAGACCTTAAAAAACATCTTAATTCTTCTCAATTTTTAGCTGCCACGACCATAGATGGCCCTGTGCTTGTTATTGCAGGCGCAGGATCAGGCAAGACAAGGGTCATCGAATACAGGGTCCTAAATCTTGTCCAAAACGGGGTAGAACCGGCCTCTATACTGCTTTTGACATTTACCAGGAACGCGTCCAGGGTTATGCTTTCGCGTGCCGCTGCCCACGATCCAAGGTGCGCAGCAGTAGAAGGCGGGACATTTCATTCGTTTGCGTATAAGGCATTAAAACATTACGGAAAAGCCCTGGGTTTTACCAATTCGTTTTCTATTCTTGATGAGGGAGATGCCATAGACGCAGTAGGCAAATGCTCGGGTAATGTTAATATTTCCGAGCGGGACAGAAAATTCCTGAAGAAAAATACAATAAGAAGCATAATAAGCATGTCTATAAACAAGCATAGTTCTATGGAAGATATCATTGAAAAAGAATACCCGCATCTGGCAGAATACAGCGAGTATATAAAAAATGTAAAGTCGAAATACGTTAAATACAAACAAGAGAAAAACTACCTGGATTATGATGATATGCTGGTCTATCTCAAGAAACTGCTGGAGGATGACGCTATCAGAAAAGCTGTTGCGTCAAAATATAAATATATAATGGTCGATGAATACCAGGATACAAACAGGCTTCAGGGCGATATCAGCTATTTATTGGCCAAGGCCCACAAAAATATCATGGTTGTGGGAGATGACGCCCAGAGCATATACGGCTTCAGGGGCGCCACTCATAAAAATATAATGGATTTTCCTGCGATGTTTCCGGGGTGCGTGATAATCAAGTTGGAAGAGAATTACAGGAGCACGCAGCCTATCCTGGACGCGGCCAATTCCGTGCTTTCCGAGATGGCAAGTAAATATGACAAAAGGCTGATATCCGGCCTGAATCATAAGGGGGCAAGGCCCCAGATGTGGTTTTTTGGAGACACGTATGAAGAGGCAGGTTGGATTGCAGATAAAATGATAGAGCTTAAAACTAGCGGCATACCGCTTGACAGGCAATGCGTATTGTTCCGCTCGAGTTATATCTCAATAGCCCTGCAGGCAGAGTTAAATAAAAGAGGCATATCGTATAATCTGATGGGCGGCATGAGATTTTACGAAAGCGCCCATGTAAAGGATTTGGTGGCGCATTTGAAAATCATGGCAAATCCCAAAGACGAGTTATCCTGGCACAGGGCATTGGAACTGATAGAAGGCATAGGGCCTAAAACAAGCGGGAAGATTCTTAAAGATATCAGCGCAGGAGATTCGGCTAAATATGAAAAGGGTTTTAAATATTCTCACGGTATCCAGAGGTTTAAATTATTAATAGAAACCCTTTCAGAAGAAAAGGCCGGAGTTGGGGAAAAGTTTGAGGCAGCTTTTGACTATTACAGCCCTTTAATGAAGACAAAGTTCGATGACTGGAATACCAGGGTGAATGACCTGGAGACATTGAAAAAGATAGCCTATAGATATGATTCTCTCCAGGACTTATTGAGCGATTTTGCGATAGAGCTTCCTGATTCTCACGGAGGCCATCAGCACTCGGAGCATAAAAAACAGCCTACGCTTTCCACTATTCATTCCGCAAAAGGCATGGAGTGGGAAGCGGTGTTTTTGATAGGGCTCATTGACGGGGTATTCCCGGTGAGTTTTTCTTTGGGGGACGACGAAAGCATAGAAGAAGAGCGCAGGTTATTTTATGTGGGGCTCACAAGGGCGAAGGATCATTTATTTATAACGTTTCATCATGAGAATAACCGCGGTCAAATGAATCAGTTTAATAAGATCTCAAGATTTATTGATAATTCCAGCATCATGTCCAGGCTGGAACAGAAACTATTGGGGGATGTGTAAAAATATATGGTTTTCCGGGCGTTAAGGTACAGGAATTTCAGGATTTTTTTCTTCGGCCAGGGCATCTCTCTTATAGGTACATGGATGCAGCATGTTGCAATGAGCTGGCTGGTGTACAGAATGACAGGTTCCGCTTTCATGCTGGGAGTGGTGGGTTTTGCAAGCCAGTTCCCGACTTTTATTTTATCGCCTTTTACAGGGGTTCTCGCTGACAGGCATAATAGGCACAAGATACTGCTTTTTACGCAGGCGCTTGCGCTATTACAGGCTTTGATTCTGGCCATTCTTACTTTGACAGGAAATATTCAAGTCTGGCATATAGTAGTTATGGGCATATTTTTAGGGTGCATAAATAGCCTCGATATACCGGTCAGGCAGTCTTTTATATTGCAGATGATAGAAGAAAAAGAAAATCTAGGGAATGCCATAGCATTGAATTCAATGATGTTTAACATGGCAAGGCTGGTAGGGCCTTCTATAGCAGGGGTGCTGATAGCTATCGCCGGGGAAGGCGTGTGTTTTCTTGTTAATGCCATAAGTTATGTGGCTGTCATAGCTTCTCTAATTGCAATGGATGAAGGGATAAAAATCAGAAAAGACAAAAGAGAAGGTTATAATATATTCAAGGATTTAAAAGAAGGTTTTAGTTATGCTTTCGGGTTTCGGCCTATAAGGGCAATCCTATTATTATTGAGTATTATAAGCTTAATGGGCATGTCTTATGCAGTACTCATGCCTGTTTTTGCAAAGGATGTGCTGGGAGGCGGGCCCCATACGCTGGGTTTTCTGATGGCAGCTGTGGGATTGGGCGCATTGGCAGGTACGGTATATCTGGCGTCAGGAAAAAAGGCGATTGTGTTTGGTAATACATTGCCTGTTTCAGCAGGCATATTTGGAATAGGTATAACAGCGTTCGCTTTTTCGCATAATCTATGGGTTTCTCTTTTCTTGTTATTTATAGCAGGGTTTGGTATTATGATCCAGATGGCCGCCAGCAACACGATATTGCAAAACATTGTAGATGACGATAAACGCGGCAGGGTAATGAGTTTTTATACAATGTCATTCATGGGAATGGCTCCCCTGGGAAGCCTTCTGGCAGGCGGAATGGCAACAAGATTTGGGGTAGCGAGTACGCTGGTAATCAGCGGGATATGCTGCATAATAGCAGCGGGTATATTTGCTATGAGGAGGCGGGTGTGAAACGGATACACTGGAAGATATTATTCAGCATAGCCCTTTTAGGGCTTTCTGTTTTATTGCATCTGGTACATTATTTAATATTCCGCGACGCTCATCACATTTTTCTTTATTTATTGGGGGATTTGGCTTTTCTTCCCGTAAATGTACTTCTTGTTACCCTTGTAATCGAGCATCTTATACGTAGGCAGGAAAGACATTCAATGTTTAAGAAACTTAATATGGTCATAGGCGCGTTTTTCAGCGAGGCAGGAACGGAACTATTGAAAATATTCTGGAAGTTTGACACCAGCCCGGAATACATGGAAGAGCATCTGGTGCTGGATAAGGATTGGAAACAAAGCGACTATTATCAGATTAAAAAAAGATTCAGCGGACATAAGCCCCAGATTGATATCCGGAAAGGGGATATCGCGCATTTAAAGACATTTCTTGGAGCTAAGAGGGAATTTTTTCTGAGGCTTCTTGAGAATCCGAATCTTTTAGAGCACGAGACATTTACAGCATTACTATGGGGAGTTTTTCATCTTACAGAAGAGCTGTCCGCAAGGCATGAGCTTAAAAATCTGCCGGAAGCAGATTACGAGCACCTTGCGGGAGACATAAAAAGGGCATATAATTTATTGATAGTGGAATGGATCATATATATGAGGCATCTTTATAATAATTACCCGTATCTTTTCTCTCTCGCCATCAGGACCAACCCGTTTGACATCAAGGCCTCGGCGATTATTAAGAGCAAATAGATCCTCGCCTAATTTATCCTTTATAATGTAGCTATTTTATGCTATAATCCTTGTTCAATAATGTAATTCTGATGGGGCAGTAGCGAAGTTGGTATCGCGCCGCAATGGCATTGCGGAGATCACGAGTTCAAATCTCGTCTGCTCCACCAACTCTTAGCGGGATTTCATGACGCAGGAATTCTATCCGTTTAAGGATATTGAGGCGAAGTGGCGTAAAAAATGGGAAGAGATGGGCCTGTTTAAAATGGACCTGGATTCTCCCAAAGAGAAATATTACTGCCTCATGATGTTTCCTTATCCCTCAGCAGCTCTTCACGTGGGCCATGGAAGGAATTATATAATAGGCGATTCAGTAGTCCGGTATAAGATAATGCGCGGGTATAATGTTTTGTCTCCCATGGGATTCGACGCATTCGGACTTCCGGCAGAAAATGCCGCAATAAAAAACGGCATCCATCCTGAAACTTCAACCCTTAATAATATAAAGACAATGAGAAGGCAGTTTGACTCGTGGGGCGCGGGTTATGACTGGACGAGGGAAGTGGTGTCGTGTCTCCCCGAATATTACAAATGGACCCAGTGGATATTTTTACAACTTTATAAAAAGGGCCTTGCTTATAAGAAAAAGGCGTCCGTGAACTGGTGTCCTTCGTGCCAGACAGTGCTTGCCAATGAACAGGTTATAGACGGAAAATGCGAGAGGTGTTCTTCGCAGGTTATATTGCGGGATCTGGAGCAGTGGTTTTTTAAGATTACTGAGTATAGCCAGCGGCTTCTGGACGACCTGCAGCTATTGGAAAACTGGCCTGAACGGGTAAAGCTGATGCAGAAGAATTGGATCGGCAGAAGCCAGGGCGTGGAAATAGATTTTAAGGTCAAGGATTCGGATATCATCCTCAGGTGTTTTACTACAAGGGTAGATACTATTTATGGCGTAACTTATATGGTGATCAGTAATGAGCACCCTGATATTCCGGAGCTAATAAAAGACGCGCCTAATAAAAAAGAAATAGAAAAATTTGTGGAAGAAACAAGGAAAGAAAATGCCGCTGACAGGATAGGGGCTGATATTGAGAAAAGAGGCGTGTTTACGGGAAAATTTGTTATTAATCCCGTTAACAATAAGACTGTGCCTTTATGGATAGGAAATTATGTTGTGACAGAATACGGCACAGGGGCTGTAATGGCAGTGCCTGCTCATGACCAGAGGGATTTTGAATTTGCGAAAAAATATAATCTTGGCATAGAAGTCGTGATTGATGATCCGAAAGATCCGCTGGATGCCGAAAAGATGAAAGAGGCATATATCGAAGAAGGTGTAATGGTGAATTCCGGAAAGTTTAACGGTATCCGGAGCCTCGCTGCTATAGAAAAAATAGCTGATTTTATGGAAGAGAAAAAAATCGGCAAAAGAGAAGTGCATTATAAATTAAGAGACTGGCTTATCTCAAGACAGAGATACTGGGGCGCTCCCATACCCATGATTTACTGCGATAAATGCGGGATACAGAGCGTTGATGAAAAAGACCTGCCTGTGATATTGCCAAAGAATATTAAATTCAAGCCTCACGGAGAATCCCCGCTTAAAGACGCGCCTGAATTTGTAAAAGTAAAATGCCCTAAATGCGGCGGAGATGCCAGGCGCGAGATAGATACGATGGATACGTTCGTAGATTCCAGCTGGTATTTCCTGAGATACCTGTCTCCGAAAGACGATAAAAAACCTTTTGATAAAGAGCTTGTTAATAAGTGGCTTCCCGTTGACCAGTATATAGGCGGCGTAGAGCACGCGATACTGCATTTATTGTATGCAAGGTTTATAGTTAAGGTTTTATATGATATGGGACATATCGGATTCAAGGAACCTTTTGCGAAACTCTTTACCCAAGGCATGATCACTAAAAACGGCGTAAAGATGTCAAAATCAAAGGGAAACGTTGTAAGTTCGGATGACCTGATAGAAAAATACGGGGCAGATACAGTGAGGCTTTACACGTTATTTATAAGCCCGCCTGAAAAAGACGCAGAGTGGAGCGATAGAGGGGTGGAAGGGGCGTGGAGATTTTTAAATCGCGTATGGAGATTAGTGGAAGAAAGTTCAAGGCTGAAGACCGAAGGTTCAGGCGGGAGTGATAAAGAAAAAGCTCTCAGGCAAAAGACGCATTTTACGATTAAGAAAGTCACGGAAGATATGGAAGGGACATTTCATTTTAATACTGCAATCAGTGCTATAATGGAATTAGTAAACGAAACGTACGACTATATTAGTAACCACTCCGATCGCCGATCGGAGGAAGTTAGAGAGGCTATTAGGACAATTGTAATTTTGCTGGCGTCTTTTGTTCCGCATATAGCAGAAGAAATGTGGCAGAAACTCGGCAATAAAGAAAGCATATTCAGGGCTGAGTGGCCTATGTATGATAAAAGTGCATTGAGTCAGAGTATAATAGAATTTCCTATCCAGATAAACGGGAAGCTGAGGTCAAAGATAGAGGCGCCTTCTGAGGCCGGAGAAGATGAAATTAAAAAGTTAGTTTTAAAAGACCCGATAGTTATTAAATGGCTGGAAGGCAAAACTCCTAAAAAGATTATAATCGTAAAAGGCAAGCTGGTGAATCTCGTTATATGATTAGAAAAATTCCTTTATTAGTTATCTTGATGATATTATTTTTTAGCCAGCAGATCTTTGCCGATATAGTTTATTTAAAAAACGGCAACAGGCTCAGGGGTATTATTACCAAAGAAACCGATAAATCAGTGGAGCTGAAAATAAATCCCGGAGCTAAGGTTACATTTTCCAAGGATGATGTAAAAAGCATAGACATTGAAACAGAAGAGCAGCACGTAAAATTGGAAAAAGAATGGGGGTTGGGCAGTAATAAGGCAGAGGTCAAAGAGATGTCCAAGGATATTTTCGAGGAAGAACAGCTGAAAAAAGGGCTCGTTAAATATAAGGATAGATGGGTAACTCCGGAAGATAAAGAAAGGCTTCAGGTTGCAGGTCTTGCAAGAGATGCGGATAAAGGAGCGGATGAAAAAAGATTTTCATTAAAGGACGATAAAAATATTACAAGATCGAATATAGCTAAAAAATTGTTATCAAAGGGAAACTGGTTTTTACGCGAAAGCGAACATTTTTCAATATTTTACAGGGACCTTGGCCAGGCAAAGATAGTGGGGGACAAGGCAGAATATTATTTCGAAAAGATTGTTTACGACCTGGGATATGAAAAAGACCTGAAGTGGGATAAAAAATGCCAGGTGTTTATAGTAGAGAGTACTGACAAGTGGAAAGATTTTTTAAAAGGTATAGGATTCAATACGGATCTGATAGGAGGTTTCGTGCCTAACTATGGGGAAAAGGAGATGTTTTTATGCGCGATATCTGACGGGTATCTGGCGCTGACTTTTCCGCACGAACTGACGCATCTTATTTTCAAAGATATTGCAGGTAAAAATACCATACCGCTATGGCTGAATGAAGGTCTGGCAAATTATGAGGCAAATCTTACCAGTATTTCAAACGAACTGCTTACAAAGAATATCAAACAGGGGACTCATATATTGCTAGGAGATCTTTTACGCATATCTGCCTATCCTGAAGGCAAGGATGCCAGAGAGTTGTTTTACGCACAGTCGGAAAAATTAGTGGAATTTCTGATAACGCAATGCGGCAGGGAAAAATTCAGAAAATTCTGCGATCTTATACTTAAGGACAAGGCCTTTAAAGATGTTATTTCCACTATTTACGCTAAGGACTTCAAGGATATAGAGGATTTTAATATAAAGCTGGTGGAGTATATTATAAAGTAAGGCATAAAGCCGTTTAATTTTTATGAATAAAGTAATATATTTTATAGTAGTTTTTGGGTTTGTGATATTTTTTATTCCAGTCAATTTTTGTCAGGCCAGTGACAGTAATGAAGATATCGTCACTTATATAAAAGAAGTATCTTCCATTGTCACGAATGTGGATATTACAATAAGAGGCGTAGGATTTAACACCCTGCCCATGCAAGAAGGCGTTAAGCGCCTTAATATTGCTATAGGCCAGATGTCATTGATAAAATGCCCCCCCGGCATGTCAAAGCAGTATAAGGCTATTTTGTTGGCGTTTAAAAAAATAAGAGCAGGGCTTTTATTATTTTCTTTGGAGAAGAAAAATATAGCCGTAGGTTTGATTAAAAATGGCACAAGGCTATTAAAATATGCCGCAAAAGATATATTGGCTATTGCAGAGAGGGAAGGCATCAGAAAAAGCGGCAACGCTCCGGAGCAAAAAGGAGAGTGACATAAATGAGGATACTTACTAAAAGCTTATTCTTGGCGTTAATTTTTTTGAATTTATTATTGTTTACAGCTTATGGGTTAGATGACAGAGAAAAATTAGGTTCTCAGCCTATGCAGGTTCAACAGCCTCAATCTTATCAGAATCAACAGCCGCAAAGCCCCATACTTCCTCCGGTAATGCCTTCTTCTGGATTCGGAATTTCACCCACGCTTTCTCCTCAAATTACAGTGCCTGTTATCCCGCCCACAGCTATTACCCAGCCCTCATTCCCCCCTAACTACCAACCGGCTACTATACAGACTAATTTTCAGAGTTCTCCGAATCAGGCAATATTACCAAGCACAAATGTCCAGACAGAATTGCCTCAAATACCGATTATCGGGAATACTATAGGCAAGATTATAAGCAAAGGCTCGGGATCGGAAAAGGAGGGCCTTCCATGGATAGAGGTAAGGGACGAAATTTTTAACGAAACTTTGAAAATAAAAATTAATCCGAAGAGTACGCCTGTGATAAAGAAATCAACCGTCATGAGTTTCAGGGATATTAATATAGGGGATACTGTAAATGTTATTTTTAACCAGCAGGATGAAGACATGACCGCTAATTTCGTAAGCATCCTGACAGAGGAAGATTTGAAGGCCATGGAGGAGAGCTTGAAAGAGCCGAAGGATGATGCAGCTCCTTCCAAAGAATGACAAAAAGGGAAGCAGATGAAAAATGATTTCTGGGAATGCGTTTGGCGTGAATTGTGGCGTAGAAAAAGCCATACTGTCCTCCATATCCTAAGTTATGTTCTCGCGATAAGCGTGATGCTGGTATTGATAACGTGGCTTGAATTTTCAAAAAAGGCAGAAGACGAAATACTGGCCGCTACAGGGACGCATTTTATAGTTTTTTCCGTTGGCAAACTGCCATGTTTCTCTGCAGCATCGCTTCAATTTGATCCATCAGAAGGGTTTGTCGCGATGGGAGTAGATTCCAAGCTTATCTCTGCCAGTTATGTGGAAAGTGTCAGAAAACTGTCCTCTGTGAAAGATGCTTCCCCGTATTTATTATTTCGTTTTAAAGACGAAAGCGATAGTCATTTATTTACCGTAGGCGGTTTTGATCCAAGCCGTCCTGTTTCAATCAATTCGACAAGCTGCGCCCCGAAAGATATCGTCAGCGGAAGATTTCTTTCCCCGGAAGACAAATCTGTCGCTATGCTGGAAATGGACTATGCAAAATTAAGAGGGTTAAAGACAGGAGATGATATAAGTATCGAAGGGGTAAATTTTAATATTATAGGGATTGTTGCTCCGGGCATTCGTCCTGCAAAAGCCGATATATATATGAATATCAGTGATGCCGAATGGATTATTAACAGGCGCGCTCCTTGCCCCGTCAAGTATGCCGAAAGGGTTAATATTATTCTTGTAGAAGTAAAAAGCGCTATGATGCAGAACGAAGCTATTAAGGAGGTTAAAGCTATCGATCCGGAACTTGGCGTTTCAAGTTTTGCGTGCTATCGCCCAGCGGCTAAAGTAATAGAAATAAACGCTCAGGCAGCATGGCTTTTTATAATTATTATAGCTATAGGCCTGGTAGTTTTTTCCTCACAGTTCCAGTTATCTTCGGTCATTGAACGGCAGCACGATATAGGCATTCTTAAAGCCATAGGCTGGTCGAATAGTAGTATTATAAAACAGATTTTAACGGAATCTGTTATGCAATCTGTAATCGGGGGCGTGTTGGGATGTATTGCGGCGGTCTTTATTGTTTACCTTGCGCCAATCAAAGAACTAAGCGGCCTTAAGTCCGGTATGCCGATGGCTATTTCACCCAAAATAGCCGTGTTATTGCTAGGGTTGTCGATCACCGGAGGCGTTATTGCCGGGTTTTTTTCTGCGATGAGAATCAGTTTTCGGAGTCCGGCTGAAACACTGCGCCGTCTTTAAAGGAAAGAATATGAAAAATCATGATGCCTTTCTGGAATGCAAAGACTTGAAAAAACTTTTCCGATCCGGGGAAAAAGATACATTAGTTATCAACGGATTAGATCTTCAGGTTCACAGAGGCGAAATTATAGTTATTTACGGCAGGAGCGGAGCAGGCAAGTCCACTCTTGTTGGATTATTGGCTGGACTTGAAAGACCCACGAGCGGAGAGGTGGTGATGGAAAAGAATTCTTACGGCGTGCTCTCTAATGAAGAATTGGCATTATTACGGTACCGTAAGATGGGCATAATATTTCAGAATTTTAATCTTTTATCTTCATGGACTGCCTTTGAGAACGTGCAAGCCTCTTTAATGCATCGCGGTTTATCAAAAAAAGATCAGTACGGCAAAATCGAAGCGCTATTAAACGAGCTCGGCCTGAACACAAAATATAACAGCCTGCCGTCCGAACTTAGTATTGGCGAACAGCAGCGCGTCGCAGTAGCCAGGGCACTGGTCAGCGAGCCGGAACTTATATTAGCCGATGAACCGGTCGGTTACGTTGACGCTGAAACCGGACAAGCAATAATTAATTATTTAGTGGCGTCAGTCAGAAAAAAGAACGCCGCCATGGTTTTGGTAACTCATGGAGAAAAGCTGTTGAATATAGGTGACATGGTTTTAAAACTGCAAAACGGTAACCTCGTTTCTTATTAAACCCAACCTATGAATAAAAGCCCTCTCTTGGTAACCGCTATATTGTTTATCATAGGTATTTTTTTAGGCAAATTCCTCTTAAACTACATTAGTTTAATTCAAGCGTTTTACGTATTTGGATCTTTTATAATAGCCACGATTATTTTTGTAAGATTTTCAAAGATAGCGCATGCCTTTCTATTTTTATCAATAATCTCTTTAGGTGTGCTTTCGTATTTAAACTCTAATATATTTCCAAACGACAACATAAAGTATTTTTTAGGGGAAAATAAAACCAAGGCGGAGATAATCGGGATTATAAAAAGCCCGGCTGAAACAAGAGGGGTTTATTTCGGCAAGGTTGGCTCAAGGCATTTATTCCAAATAGAAAGCATAGGTGGCTTAAAGATAACCGGCCTGGCCCTCATCAATATAAAGACGGAAAAGGATTATCAGTACGGGGACAGGCTGCTTGTAAAAGGTACGATGAAGAAACCGCCTTCTGGTTCTCGCAATGACAAAAGCAGATTTAACTATCGTGAATATCTGGAAAGACAGAATGTTTTTGCTATTATAAACGCGTCAGAGAAAAATGTAACATTATTATCCCATAACTACAAATCAAATCCTGTCCTGCGATATGCTTATATTGCTCGCGATAAAATAAAAAATCAATTTTTGGAAAAAATGCCGCTTGAAAGCGGGGCTTTTCTGAGGGCTATTCTTTTAGGGGACCGCTCCGAGCTTTCAAAGAAACTGAATGAGTCATTCAGGAATTCCGGAACTATGCATATACTTGCGATAAGCGGGTTAAATGTGGCGCTCATAGCTGCTGCATTTTTATATTTTTTTAAACTGATAAGGCTCAAAAGAAAAATTTCTTATGCGCTCACCATGTTATTTCTGGTATTTTTAATGGTACTCACAGGTTCCAGTGCGTCTGTTGTAAGGGCGACTGTCATGTGCATAGTTTTTCTTACAGGCAGATTATTGGGCAGGCAGGTGGATGGTTATAATTCACTCGGAGCCGCAGCGCTTTTTATATTAATAATCAACCCGAAAGATATTTTTAATATAGGCTTTCAGCTTTCATTTATAGCGGTTCTCTCCATGATATATCTTACGCCTAAATTGATGCTGCTCGTAAAAAAGGAGTGGAATTTTTATCTGAGAAAATATCTATTAGAGCCTTTTAGCGTTTCGGTTTCTGCCACGGCCGGCACATTCCCGCTTATTTTATACTATTTCAGGATGGGGACGCCTATCGCAGTTATTTCAAATATACTTATAGTGCCGCTGATGTTTATTTTGATGATAGGCGGCATGTGTTTTATTGCTTTGGGGTGGGTACCTTTTGTGGGGAGCATGCTTTCTTATTTCAACAATGCGCTCGCGAATATAATATTCTTCTTAGCCGAGTTTTTCGCAGGGGTTAAATTCGGGCACTTTACTATATAACCAGATTGACCGAATTTAGACAAGGTGTTAAAATAGATTATTATGAAAATCGAAGGCAAATTCAACACACTGGGCATAGGCAGCCTGCCGTATATTGATGCAGTCAAAAGCGTGGAAACGGTTTTCAAGGGCTTTGACATACCTTTCTGGCCCCAGCTCCCAAAAAGAGATTTTAAAGAAAATATGTATGCCCAGTTTAGCCAGGGTCTGCCGGGACTGATTGTAGACGAGAAAAAAAAGACAATTCATATCGATAGTTCCGGGGATTTGAGCGAAAAGATAGCAGGTGTATATGAGGCATATATTTCAGGAAATCTCGATCGATTCGGCATTACCCGGGAGTATGCAGAAGGGTTTTATGCGTTTATAAATGCGGCAAGGAAACACAAGCCATCTTATGCCAAAGGGCATATTACAGGGCCTGTGAGTTTTGGCCTTGGCGTGACTGATGAAAAGGGCAGGTCTATTATTTATAATGACGGGATTAAAGAAGCGTTTGTTAAATTATTAGAGATAAAGGCCCTGTGGCAGATTGATAAATTAAAGGAAGTAGCCGGAAATATCATTATATTTATAGACGAGCCGTATCTTACGAGTTTTGGATCAAGTTTTGTAAATATAAAAAGAGAAGACGTGATATCGATGCTGGATTCTATAATAGACGGGATACATTCAAAAGGAGCAAAGGCCGGGGTACATTGCTGCGGCAATACAGACTGGTCAGTCATTACCGGCACAAAGACAGATATTATAAATTTTGACGCGTATCTGTATGCAGACACTATCGCGCTTTATTCTAAAGACGTGGAGAGCTTTTTAAAAAGAGGGGGATATCTGGCGTGGGGTATTGCGCCCACCTCTGAGGATATATTGAAAGAAACCGGCAAAAGCCTTTTTAAAAAATTGAGTTCACAAATAGATAATTTAGAAAAGAAACATATAGATAGAAATTTGATAATTTCAAATTCACTCCTTACCCCGAGCTGCGGAATGGGTACGCTGCCTGAAGAGTTGACGAGAGATATAACAGCCAAACTTTCCGAAGCAGCTAAATTATCAAAAACCCTAAATTAACTATACATTTCAACAATGTCGTTTTTATAGTTGTTTACTATGAAATATATAAAGATTGCTTTACCTTTCAGCATAAAGAGCAGTGTTTTGGCTTTGGGCGCTCAGTCAAAGGCTAGTTTTTGTTTTGCCAAAGGCAGGTTTGCCTATTTGTCGGATACGCAGGGCGATCCGGGAGATTTAAGAAATTTTAAAAAATTCGAAAAAGGCATAAAAAAACTTCAAAGAAAACTGAAAATAGACCCAAAGATTATTGCGTGCGACCTGCATCCGGAATACATAACCACTAAATATGCGAATGAGTTGGCTAAGGATAAGAGGCTGAGGGTGAAGAGCGTGCAGCATCATGAGGCGCATGTAGCAAGTTGTATAGCTGATAATAATATAAAAGGCAGGGTTATTGGGATTGCGTTTGACGGAACAGGTTTTGGATCAGATGGGAACATCTGGGGAGGGGAATTTTTTGTAGGTGATATAAAAAAATTAGAGAGAGTCGCGCATTTGAAATATGTTCCAATGCCAGGAGGAGAAGCTTCTGTTAGAGAGCCATGGAGAATGGCGTTTAGTTATTTGTATAAAATATATGGAAAAAATAGATTGCCTCGCAATGATATGTTGGGCCAGATGATAGATAAGAAAATAAATTCGCCGCTAACTTCAAGTATTGGCAGGCTGTTTGACGGGGTTTCTTCACTGATCGGAGTTTGTGATTTTGCAGGATATGAAGGAGAGGCGGCTATAAGATTAGAAAAGATTATTAAGGGTGGAAATCAGAGAATCAAAGGTAGATATAAGTTTAAGTATATCCAGGAAGGCGAGATGATAATAATAGATTGGAGCCCAGTAATAAGAGATATTGTGAAAGATTTGAAAAAGAATGTTAAAAAACAGGATATTTCTTTGAAATTTCATGAGGCTATTTGCGAGATGATAAAAGATGCCTGTAATAGGTTAAGAAAAAAGTATAAAATAAAAAAAGTTTGTATGAGCGGAGGGGTTTTTCAAAATAATTATTTAAAGAATTCTGTAGGGCCTTTATTGGAAAAAGAGGGATTCGAGGTGTTTCTACATAAAAATGTTCCGGCTCATGACGGTTCTATTTCTTTGGGCCAGGCAGTTCTGGCAGGGGTTTAATATGTGCTTAGCGATCCCGATGAAAATTTTAAAAATAGAAGGGGACAAGGCAAATGTGTCCAGCGGAGGTATACAGCGCACTATAGGGATTGATTTTTTGAAGAATCCCAAGATAGGCGATTACGTTATTGTGCACGCAGGGTTTGCAATCGAGAAACTGGACCCTGTCAAGGCGGAAGAAACCCTGAAAATACTAGAAGAGCTCCAATGAAATACATAGACGAATTCAGAAATTTAGATATAGCAGCCAGAATATCCGGGCTTATAAAAGAGGAGGCAAAAGGCCTTGAGCCTGTAAATTTCATGGAAGTGTGCGGAACGCATACAATGGCTGTTGAAAGATTTGGAATCAGGCGGATGCTGCCGGAAAATATAAGGCTCATATCCGGTCCGGGATGCCCTGTATGCGTGACCCCTAAGAATTATATTGATAAAGCAATAGCGCTTACAAGCCTGGAAAATGTTATTGTGTTCAGCTTTGGGGACATGTTGAAAGTTCCTGGCACGAATTCCAGCCTTTTTAAGCAAAAATCAAAAGGCAAAGTGAGGATTGTGTATTCGGCTTTTGATGCTGCTGTATTTGCTGAAAAAAATCAGGATAAAAGAATAGTGTTTCTGGGCATAGGATTTGAAACAACAGTTCCTACTGTGGCAGCTACAGTAAAATATGCAAAAAAGAAAAGGTTGAAAAACTTTTTTGTATATTCAGGCCACAAGGTGATGCCTCCGGCGATGAAACTACTGGCAAAGGACAGGAAAGTGAATATAAAAGGATTTTTATGCCCCGCCCATGTGAGCGCTATTATAGGAATGAAATCCTACGCCCGGATTTGCGAAGAATACAATATACCGTGCGTGATAGCAGGTTTTGAGCCGCTTGATATACTGCATTCTGTATTGATGCTTATCAGGCAGGTCAAGTCAAAGAAGGCAAAGGTTGAAAATCAGTATAACAGGGTAGTTAAATTTTCAGGCAATATCAAAGCGCTTCAATTAATAGATGAAGTTTTTTCAATCAATGACTCAGATTGGAGAGGTATAGGGGTTATAAAAAATAGCGGCCTTATTTTAAAGAAAGGTTACGGGGATTTTGATGTTGAGAAAAACATAAATTTACCGGAAGTAAAAACAAGCTTGGATAAAGGGTGCATATGCGGTAGCGTATTGAAAGGCATAAAAACGCCTTTAGATTGTGCATTGTTTTCTAAAAAATGCACTCCGGAAAATCCTTATGGCGCGTGTATGGTTTCGAGCGAAGGCGCGTGCGCTGCGTATTACAGGTATCGAAAATGAAAACTATAACCCTTTCGCACGGAAGCGGCGGTAAATTGATGCATGATTTGATAAAGGATTTATTTTTGAAGAATCTGGGGAATTCTTTTTTAAATAAAATGGGAGATGCTGCGTTTATAAAATCCGGGGCCAAAAAACTGGCCTACACCACTGACTCATTTGTTGTTAAGCCTTTATTTTTTCCGGGAGGCGATATAGGAAAACTTTCAGTGTGCGGCACAGTAAATGACCTGGCTGTTTCAGGCGCCATGCCAAGATATTTATCCTGCGGGATGATAGTGGAAGACGGATTTAGTTATGCTGATTTGGAAAGAATAACGATTTCTATCAGAGACACGTGCAGGTCTAGCGGCGTAAATATAGTGTCCGGGGATTTTAAGGTTGTTGAAAAAGGGGCTGTCGACGGCATTTTTATAAATACATCAGGCATAGGAGAGGTATTTGATAGCTCTTTTATAGATGCTGTAAGGGTAAGACCCGGAGATAAGATTATAATAAGCGGCACAATAGGAGACCATGCTGCTTCAATACTTCTGGCCAGGGAGGATTTGAAATTTAAAACCAGGATTAAAAGCGATTGCAGTCCTCTGAATGAATTTGTAGCTTCTATAATATGCAGGGATATAAAATTTATGAGGGATCCTACGAGGGGAGGCCTGGCTACTACATTAAATGAAATCAGCGCGACTTCAGGTTATAACATCGCTATAGAAGAGTCTGGAGTGCCTATAAAAAAATCTGTAAGGGCTTTGTGCGAAATATTAGGCTTTGATCCGTTATATATGGCGAATGAGGGAAAACTGATCGCGATTGTTTCTAAAAGCGCTGCAGCTAATGTGTTATCAAAAATGAAAAGGCATGCTTTAGGTAAAGATGCCAGAATTATAGGGGAAGTTAGGAAAGAAAAGGATAAAAAAGTTTATCTAAAGACTCAATCAGGCGGCTTGAGGATTTTAGATATGATAACAGGGGAGCAGCTTCCGCGTATTTGTTGAGAGCTGGCAGACCTAAAGAAAAGCCTCGCCGATTCGAGCGGGCACGGTGCCCTGGGTTTGGGCTAGGGTCTCTGGCGCAGAGAATGTTTCGCCGGCCGCTACGGTTTACGGCTCGTTTTTTATACTGAAGGTAGTCTTGACAGTATAAAAAACTTCGCCGTAATCCCTTGCGGCCTTATATTCAAAATAATCTATTGATGCCGAAACTTCTCAAATGCGCCAGAGACCCTAGCCCAAACCCAGGGCGAGCGAGAATTGGCGCGGAGCGAAGGTTGCCTCGCTGGGGCAACCGAGCGTCTTTTCGTAGGTCTGCCAGCTCTCAACAAAAAAAGGTTTAAATATGACCAAGAGCAAAGATTATCAAAAAAGATTTTACAGGGAATTGGCGAAAGACAGTGACCTTATCGGGCAGGAGGTTATTGTAAAAGAGACGGATCTTTTTATCTCTGCAGAAAAAGATATAAAGACTGTCGCGGAAAAGATTGTAAAAAAATACAGAGCTCAGATAGAAGTTTATATCAGGAAAAGGCCGGAATTCATGACAAGTCTTGAACCGATAAGCCAGGATTCAATAGCTTCTGATATTATAAAAGAAATGATCCGTACGACAGCTCTTGCAGGCGTGGGGCCGATGGCAAGCGTTGCCGGAGCAATAAGCGAATTTACAGGCAAAGAACTTCTAGCATATTCCAGGCAGATTATTATAGAAAATGGCGGGGATATATTTATCAAATCAGATAAGGCCCGCACTATTGCGATTTATGCGGGCGAATCGCCTTTGAGCAATAAGATTTTTATAAAAATAAAGCCAGAAGATACGCCTATAGGAATTTGCACATCTTCCGGCACCGTGGGGCATTCTTTGAGCTTTGGAAAAGCAGATGCCTGTGTTATAATAGCTAAATCTGCGATTTTAGCAGATGCAGTCGCTACCGCGGCATGTAACAGGATTAGGGAGAGAAAAGATATTGCGCCTAGTCTTGAATTTGCTCTGTCCATAAAAGGAATCATAGGCGCAGCGGCAATACTTGGAAAAGATTTTGGAAGTATAGGGGATATAGAATTAGCTTAAATGAGGAGGTAAATTAATATGGGATCTAACAGGATTGTTTTAAAATTTCCTCACAAACTGGTGGATCAGCCTATAGTGTACAGGATAGTGAAGGATTTTGACTTGGAGTTTAATATATTAAAAGCGTCTGTTACCCCGAGAGAAGAGGGCCTTATGGTTCTTGAAATCAAGGGGGATGACCGGAATCTTGAAAAGGCGCTTAAGTATTTGAAGTCCATCGGAGTAGGAGTTCAGCCTCTTTCAAAAGACATCAAAAGAAATGAGGCTAAATGCACTCATTGCGGAGCCTGCGTGCCGATCTGTCCTACGGCCGCCCTTGTTACGGATCCATTGACCCGCAAAGTGCTTTTTTATGATACAAAGTGTATTGCATGCGAGCTCTGCATAAAGGCCTGCCCGCCCAGAGCAATGGAGCTGCATTTTTAATATTGACATAAAAACAAATTTAGGTATTATATTAAGGATATTTGTTTTATATCTCGCCTTGAATAATTGGAAGGATAATCTTGGATCTGTATTTTATAAATAAACCAAATTTAGACAGGCTAGTGAAATCTTTATTGAAAACGTACAAGATTTTTGCGCCTGTAAAGTCAGACAATAACAGGTTCTATAAGAAGGTAGGAGAAGACGGCCTGGGTGAATCTGTTATCGGAGAGATCAGGGCTGTAGAGCCTATAAAGAGTTTTTATTTTCCAGCCAGGACAAAGATAGCCGAATATTTTTCTTCCAAAGAAGATTCTGACGCAAAAGAAAAGCCCATAGCCATTATAGGCGCAAAATCCTGCGACCTCGTGTCTTTCAAGGTGATGGATTACGTCTATGGTCAGGAACCCTTTCGCGACCCCTCGTATGTATTAAAAAGGGAAGAAGGACTTATAATATCCAGCGATTGCACTTCTTACGGAGAAACATGTTTTTGCGTAGCAATAGACATAATGCCATACCCCACAGAGGGATTTGATATCAATCTTTCAGAGCTTGAAGGCGGTTATGTTGTAGAGGCAGGGTCCGGTAAGGGAGAAAAAATTATAAGAGATTATTTTAAATTATTTCAGAGCGCAGAGCCTTATGTTGAAAAAAGAAATGCAAATAGAAAAAAACTGAAAGAAGATTTATTAGAACATGTTAAGAAAAGCAATATTCCCCCGAAAGATTCTATACAGAAGGCATTTAAGAGCAAGTTTGATTCTACTCTTTGGGAAGAGGTCTCAAAGACATGCGTTGAATGCGGCGCATGCAATATGATATGTCCTGCATGTCATTGTTTTATTATAATGGACCAGAAGAATGAAGATAAGTTTGAAAGATTAAGGATGTGGGATTCATGTCTTCTGATGTCTTTTGCAAGGGTTGCAGGCGGAGCGAATCCCAGGAAACTGCTGGCGCATCGTATGAGAAATCGTTTCGATAAGAAGTTTAATTTTTTTCAGGACACAATAGGAAGATTTGGCTGCACAGGTTGCGGAAGGTGCACAGAGGCATGTCCGGGCAAGATAGACATTCGCGAAGTGCTCAGTAAATTCTAAACAACTGGAAAATTGACATTGTTGAATTTCCAGAATTTCTATGGAAAATCCTTATTTACCGGTAAAAACAGAAGTGCTTGATGTAACAGAAGAGAGCCCTACCATAAAGACTTTCAGGCTTAAGCCTGAGGTTCCTTTGCATTTCAAGGCAGGCCAGTTTATCGAAATGAGCATCCCGGGTAAAGGGGAAGCGCCTTTTACTCCTTCATCGTCGCCTTATGAAAAAAATAAATTAGAGATAACTATAATGAAAGCGGGCAAGATTACCGCTATGATCCATAATCTAAAAAAAGGCGATACAGTGGGACTCAGGGGCCCGTACGGCAAAGAATATCCTCTTTCTGAATACGAGGGAAAAGAAATATTGCTCGTAGGCGGAGGCGTAGGACTTGCTCCGCTAAGGGCGTTATTTTTAGCCCTGACTCACGATATAGAAAAATATAAAAGCGTTTTATTCTGCTGCGGCTCAAGAACCCCATCGGATATAATTTACAAAGACTGCGTTTTGGATAAATGGCAGAATCTGGATAAAAAAAGAGTTAAGTTCAGAATCACGGTTGACAGGAAAGATGATAGCTGGAAAGGAAACGTAGGCCTGGTAACCACGACGCTTGACAAATTAGATATAAACCTTAAAAACAGCGTTTCAATAGTGTGCGGTCCGCCCATAATGATGAAATTTGCGACATTTAAACTTATAGAAGTTGGATATAAGCCGGAGCAGATATATCTATCGATGGAAAAAAATATGAGCTGCGGGATCGGGAAATGCGGGCATTGCAGGCTCGGGAATTTTTATGCATGTAAAGACGGCCCGGTATTCAGATATGATAAGATAAGCCACATACATGAGATATGGGACTAAGATGAAGAGGCTGTTGGTGGATTTGGAAAAATTGAATAAATGCGGGGAAGTAAGCGCAAAGTGCAGCTATTATTACCACCCGAAAAATTCAGGCATAACCCGCTTGCGGGAAATCGGTCAGTTTTTATATATCTGCAGGCATTGCACTGAGGCGCCTTGCGTAAACGCCTGCCCAAAAGAAGCTATTATTAGACAGGAAGACGGGATAATAAAGCGCTATACTGCGAGATGTATTTCCTGTAAATCCTGCAGTCTGGCATGCCCGTTCGGCACAATACCTCTGGACACAATACCTTATATAATATCCCAGTGCGACGCGTGCATCGGCAGGAGCGATAAAGAAGAGCCTGTATGCGTGAAATCGTGTTCAGTTCCTGAGGCAGTAAAATTTACAGAAGTGGAAGAATCAGAGAAAGATGATGTATACCTAATAGGCAAACATGTGGCAGTTCATGCTATGCCCTGGAAGAAGTATCACCCATGACAAGGCTTTTATTTAATTTTCTGATATTTCCGGGTTTTTTATTTACAGTTATTGTGGGGCTTATCGCCAGCTGGATAGACCGCAAAGTCACTGCGCGTATCCAATGGAGAGTCGGGCCGCCATGGTACCAGCCATTTATTGACCTGGTAAAACTCAGCATAAAAGAGATTACGATTCCGAGGTCTGCGTCAAAGGAACTGTTTTTTCTTTCGCCGATGATAGGTCTGAGCGCTGCCACGCTTGTGTCCATGCTTATATGGCTGGTGAATATAGACCCTGTTTCAAAGGGTTTTTCAGGAGATATTATAGTAATAGCATATCTTCTGACACTACCTGCGATAGCTGTTATACTGGGAGCTTCAGCGAGCGGGAATCCATTGGCGTCTCTTGGCGCATCAAGAGAGATAAAAATGGTAATGGCGTATGAACTGCCGTTTATCATCTGTTTGATTGTGCCTATTATTAAAAGCCACGGACTTTTAAGGCTGAGCGATATTATAAATTATCAGGCTGCGAACGGAGCGTTTATTTTTAGTTTTTCCGGAATAATCGCTTTTATTGTTATGATATTCTGCATGCAGGCAAAGCTTGGACTGGTGCCTTTTGACGCAAGCGAAGCAGAAACAGAAATAATGGCAGGGGCATACATAGAATATTCAGGAATGCTTTTGGCGATTTTTAAAATTACAAAAATGATGTTAATGGTAATTCTCCCGTTATTTCTTATAACAATATTCTGGCAGGGGTTTGGTTTTTTAAGCCTGTGGAAGTATGTGATACTTTTAGTCGTGATAATTTTAATAAGAAACACAAATCCGCGCGTGAGGATTGATCAGGCGGTTAGATTTTTCTGGGGGAAGATGACGCTATTGTCTGTAATAGCTGTTTTACTGGCAATAAAGGGGATGTAATGAGTTTAAGATTAAAGGCTTTGACAAAATCCTTATGGGTTTATCATATGTCAACAGGCAGCTGTAATAACTGCGATATAGAAATTATTGACATGCTGACTCCGAGATTTGATGCTGAAAGGTTCGGCATCACGCTTGTGGGCAGCATAAGGCATGCAGATGCGATACTGGTAACAGGGTCTTTGAATCTGAAGACAATACCCCGGATAAAGGCTATTTATGAACAGGCGCCTAAACCCTGCGTGGTCATTGCAATAGGGGCTTGTTCGTGCGGCCAGGGGATATTTAAAAATGGGCCGAACTGCCCGGATCCAGTAGATTCAGTTTTGCCCGTGGATATCTATGTACCGGGCTGTCCT
>Ga0247841_10000741_pt1 | contig 82012 bp, 154 predicted proteins | sample LaCruzMarch2015__2_FD_192410 | JGI IMG/M metagenome (GOLD analysis project Ga0247841, IMG submission 192410) | Freshwater microbial communities from meromictic Lake La Cruz, Castile-La Mancha, Spain - LaCruzMarch2015_18m | ecosystem: Environmental > Aquatic > Freshwater > Lake | place: Spain... | reverse complement strand
GGTATCAGATTTCCCAATATCAGAAGCTTTCAGAGAGTTTCATTCGAGAGTTTAACTTTAAAGTGAATTGGAGTTACATTTCCAACCATCAGAAACTTTCCGAAGATTTCATCCGAGAATTTAAAGACAAATTAGATTGGTATCAGATTTCCCAATATCAGAAGCTTTCAGAGAGTTTCATTCGAGAGTTTAACTTTAAAGTGAATTGGAGTTACATTTCCAACCATCAGAAACTTTCCGAAGATTTCATCCGAGAATTTAAAGATAAAGTGAGTTGGACCAATATTTCTGAATGTCAAAAACTCTCAGAAGGTTTCATCCGAGAATTTCAAGATAAAGTGAATTGGTATAAGGTTTCCCAATATCAAAAACTTTCAGAAAGTTTCATTCGAGAGTTTATGAACAGAATGCGTTGGGATAATATTTATAGTTACCAGAAACTCTCAGAAGATTTTATTAGAAAATTTTTTAACGTAGGAGCTAAAGACATTAAAATACAAAAATCCAATCATAAAGAAAAGTCGTTAGAACAAAAAACCAAAGAAATTAAAGCCTATGCCAAGAGACATCATCTGAAGTTTGACGGAAAGTTTCTCCATGCTTTCCGCAACCATGATTTCAATGGTTGTGGGTTGTTCAATAAAACCATTGTCTATGAAAAGGGGAAATATTATCGAGATTGGCGTTGCAATATGAACCCATCTAATGAAAATAGTTTTGGGCTAGGTATCTTCCCCAAAGGTAATACAAAAATTAAAGTTAAAGTGGAAGACTGGGGAGTAGAAGTTAATAGAAACGATGGGAAAGCTAGAGTTTGGGGCATAACCATTGGAGGCGCAACGAAATAAAAATGAAAGCTAGACTCAAAATAACCCTAGACTGTAATAGAAATTGCCCCTATTGCATTAATAAAGTTGAACCTTATAAGGACAAGTGGATGTCAATCAAAAATCTTAACGAGGTCAATTGGTCGCACTTTTCTTCTGTAATTGTTTCCGGAGGAGAACCACTGCTTGTCCCCGAAGAAGATCTAATTAGAATTCTTCAGCACCTTAGACTAATAACCTGCGCACATATTAGCCCCATCTATCTCCAAACCAACGGAGACTTCCTCACTAAATCACTCGTTAAACAAATCGATAATGATATTGATGGAATCGGTATCTCTATCCATAACCTAAACCAATTCAAACACTTACGAACAAGATTTGAAGACATCTCACAAATTAAACCGATTCAACTTTATGTCCAAGATATTATGTTTAATGAGTCCATAGATTTCTTTACTACCCTTTACAAGAAGTTTTCTATTAGAGTATGGACAGAAGGGCAATATGACAAAAACGAAATCATATACATTCTCAAATAAGGTAACATGATCACTGCATTAATAACTTTATTGTCGGCCTTGGGTCTATTAATATGGGCTATCGGATTTTTTGTTACCCTATTCTTATTGTTCCTCAACGATGTGCCTTTCCGCTACCGTTTAGCTTATTCTTTTCCCCTATTTGTCATTGCATTATGTTTTGGATTTATGCTCAGTATGCCCGGATTAGTCATGCCTCTAAAAAATATTACCACTTCCTACCAAGTTCCTACCTCTATCCTTAAAACCAACAATATGACTGCCATTACTCACGCAGACGAAAATGGGTTTGTCATTGCAGGATTTGTTTTCCCTGATTCTTCTTATTGGGATTCTACAAATATTATGGTCAAAGTGGTCAGTGGTAAAAATTTCTATGGCTTCGATGTCAAACCTAGTTATGAAATCGTACCAACAATGAAAGAAAATAAAGGAGCATTATGAAAAACGTTATGGAAAATGGCTTGGTAATTATTCCCCATGTGGTTTGTGTCAATAGTATTCGTAAGGAGAATGGAGAATTTTCATTTCAAGTAATTAATCAGGGAGGGGGATTCGTAATCCTATGGAGATCCACAGAAGAAGAAGCCAAAAAACTAAGAGACGAGATTGTTCTTAACGTAGAAGAATACTGGAATAGATGAGATTATTTTTAACGAAATATACTGGAATAAAAAGCATAGGAGACTCATGAAAGAATCGCTACAAGAAGAAGTTAAGCAACTAATTAAAACACTGGGTTTAAATTGTACCACAGAAGAATTTAAAGATAAAATGATGTGGTATCATTCTGGTGATCTAAAACTTTCCGAAGATTTTATTAGAGAATTTAAAGATTACGTGAGTTGGGACCATATTTCCCGCTATCAAAAACTTTCTGAAAATTTCATCCGAGAATTTCAGGGTAGGGTGAATTGGTATCACGTTTCCCAATTTCAAAAACTTTCCGAAGATTTCATTCGGGAATTTCAAGATCAAGTGGACTGGGAGTTCATTTCCCGCTATCAAAGACTTTCCGAAAATTTCATACGAGAATCTCAGGATAAAGTGCTCTGGGGCTACGTTTCTCGTTTTCAAAAACTCTCAGAAAATTTTATTAGAGAATTCAAAGATAAAGTGGACTGGGGCTACATTTTCCAATATCAAAAACTCTCAGAAAATTTTATTAGAGAATTCAAAGATTATGCATATTGGGATTGCGTTTCAACTTTCCAAAAGCTCTCAGAAGATTTTATTAGAGAATTCAAAGATAAATTGAGATGGAACAGAATTTCAGAATATCAAAAACTCTCCGAAGATTTTATTAGAGAATTCAAAGATTTTGTGGACTGGGGTTACATTTCTCAATCTCACGAACTCTCAGAAGATTTTATCCGGGAATTTACAAACAGGCTAAGTTGGTACGTGATTTCATCTTATCAAAAACTTTCAAAAGAATTTATCCAAGAATTCAAAGGCGTAGATGCCCCCATGCAAGAAGAAACCAACAAGGAAAAGTCTTTAGAACAAAAAACCAAAGAAATTAAAGAATATGCGGAGAGACATCATCTGAAATTCGATGGGGAATTTCTTTATGCCTTCAGAAACCACGATTTTAACGGGAGCGGACTATTTAATAAAACCACCTACTACGAAGAAGGAAAATATTATAGGGACTGGCATGTGGATATGAACCCAGATAATGAAAATAGTTTCGGCCTAGGTATCTTCCCCGAAGGTAATACGGAGATTAAAGTAAAAGTAGAAGACTGGGGAACAAGAACAAATAGAGACGATGGAAAAGCCAGAGTTTGGGGTATAATAGTAGGAGCAAGAAAGGAATAGGACATTATGGAAATAGCACAAAATTTTAACAAGCCTCCCATTAAGGTCTGCCAAGCCACCCTTAAAAAAGTCAACAAGGAAAGCTTCTATAAATCATTGTGCCCGGTTTGTGAAGAAGGTATGTTGCTTATGGAAAGACACCCCGAAACCGGCAAGCTCCTTAATAAAGACTATTGCGTTTTATGCGGCCAACATTTCGAATATACCGATGCTAAAACATGGGAACTCATATAAACAATGAAAAAATATAACCTATTCTGGCTCCCATTAAACTCGTTCAAAACTAAACCTTTCTCGTCAGATAATAAAAAGAGAATATGGAAGGAAATAGGCAAGTCTTGGGCTACTTACGAAGTCCGAAATAAAAAAGGAAAGATACTAAAAGAATTTATCACCTATTAAGGAAATTATGAAACATAAAGTTATAAAACATAAAGATATTACAGAATGGTGTAAATGCCCTGAATGGAAACTATCATGCTTTGGATTAACACATCGTCTGCATATGAACTATTGCCCCTTCTGCGGTACTCAACTTAAGAAAATATTAGAACCCACAAGCACCTCTCCTACGGATAAACACAATGAAAAAACCCAATAATATACGTCCCGAAATCAAGGATGCTTTTGATAAGGCAGTAAGAAAACGATTCGGTATATGGCAGAAAAAACACCCCGATCTCAAAATACGCTCTGCCACTATGAACCCTATCCAACTGATGCTCTACGCTATGTCTTTAACCGATAAACGAATGTATCCTAAACCTAAACTCTTAAACAAAAGATTGCCATGAATGAAAGATTATTCATATCTACCAGAGAATCCTACGTCCCACCTTATGAGGTTTCTAATGCAAATTACATTGCAAAAAATGGATTTCAAGTACAATTGGGAACTAATGACCCTACCTTTGGGAAAAGTAAATTTATTGGATTTATCGACTGCTCTACCGAAGAAGAAGCCCAATGGTTCACAAAAGTTATATTTGCCACTCTCAACAATAAAAAAGACCTAGTAATTGACTTCTTAAAACAATCCGTCTATACACTCAATGTCAAAGATGAAAAAATAACAGACGATTTACCCATAGAAATAATAGAAGACCAAACCACCATAGGACAACTTCAACTATAAAGGAGCATATGTCTAACATACAAAATCCCATCACCTTCGCAGAACATAAAGAATTAACCGCCAAAGACTGCGAACATATAGCCGAACAACTTACCAACCTAGCCAAAAGCGTAAGAGAAGGTAACATGAACGCTTTTGAACAATTCTGGTGGAAAGATGGAACCGAAGAAGGAGATGCTAAAATAACCATGATCCATGAGTTAATCGTATTGCGCTATGTTCATCGAAAAGATCACCTAAAGGATTAAATAAATGTCAATCATCATAGCAATAGAAAAGTCTTGGGCCGCTCATGCCTATATAGACCATTTTGGAAAAAAACTACCACCTAAACCTATACCCGATATACCCAAAGGATTCTATTACCTCCCCAATGAAGAAACTAAACTCATACTCAATGATAACCAATATTTACTGTCCCATAATAAGTTCTACTTTGAGATAACTAAAAATGGAAAAAACCATTGGCTTTGCGGAAATCAACTACCCAATGACTAAAGATCATTGGGTTTGCAAGACCTTATCTCACAATTAGCCAGTTGATGTGGCTTGCCTATAAGGTTCAACTTACCATCAATAGGCAAGCCAAACGAAACAGGGAGTTCTATGCCTTTTACTCTTTTACGAGTGGCATAACGATTAGCAATGTTTATTGATGCATTCCAGTCTGCATCAAAAACTTTACTATCGCTTGTGTAATATCTACATCCCTGTCTTTTGCCTTTTTCTATACCTCTATAATCATTCTTTGAGGTATATGCAGGGTTAACCGTTACCACTATTTTTCCATGTAGTGGTGCCTTGTAGGTTAGTATTCTTCTTAACTCAAAATATGGAACTTGAGCTTGTTTGTTATTAAATTTCTTTCCTCTATGATGTTGTTTTATGCCACTTAAATCTTCCATAACAATAACATTAGATTTAGTTTTAAGGATTTGATTTGCAATAAGATGAGACTGGTTTTTATTCTTATTTTGTTCTTTTCTTTTAAGAGCCTTGAGTTTTCTTTGTGCGGAACGAGAGAAAGTGATTTTAATTTTGGATTGTAATTGTCTTTTGAGATAACGTAATTTTCTTTTTTCTTTAAGGAATTTTTTATCGGAAATCGCTAATCCATCTGAGGTGGTTGCAAGTCTTTTAATACCTAAGTCTACACCAATACAAGAATTTTCAATTAGAGTAGGAGCGTCAACATTAAAAGATACTGACAACCAAACATCATTATCTCTAACGAAAAGTAATGGATCGCAAATAGAATGCTTGGAAAATAGTTTTTGAAATTTGCTATATGGTGTATAAGAACACAAAATTCTTTTTCCTGTTGTAGTTAATTTAATTTTATTGTTTGGGAAGAAAGTGTAAATTCTTTTATCTAATCTTATTGAAATATTTTCTTGTTTTGCCTGCTCTTCTAATTTATGTTTATTTGCTTGAATTGTCTTATATGTAGCGTAAACAGAATCTTTTGCTCTAATAATAACTTGTGATGGACAGTTGGGAAATAATTTTCTGCATTGATGGTAGTTTTTATCGTGCAATAATTTCTTATCAATCTTTTTAGACTTAAAGGCATATCCAGACATATAATTCCAAACTTTTTGATGTTCAAGAAGTAAGTCTATTAAAGAGTTTTTATCTTCTTGCTTTTGAAACTCCAATCTAATATTATATGTCAATATGCTCATTATTACGTCTTTCTATAATTATTTAGTAAAATCCTTCTCGAAAGTTGAATATTTTTGAAAATAGTTCTTGCATATATTTTAGAATCTGATATAGTATAGGGAAAGAAAGGAGAAAGTGGTCAAAAATAAGGGAATCTAAGGAGGTTCGCTCACCCACGACACTAAAGATGTCGGGGTTTCCGCTCACTAAGAGATGAAAAAACAAAAGGAGCAACATGAAAGAATGGAAAGTAGATTACGAACCCAAAGGTATGCTCGATAGAGGAGATATCTATACCTACGAAATAAATGGTCAAGTAGTAGCTAGATTTAGTCAAAACGGAGGATGGGGTAGAGGTATCCAAACCCTTACTAAAAATATCATACACCCCTTTGGTAAACTAGAATACGACCAATCTATTAGCGGAGACCTATCCCTAGACGATACTAAAAAAGCCATAGAACAAAAATATGAAGATGTAAAATGAAACAAAAACACTATACCACAAAAGAAATAGCAGAATGGATAAACTGGGCACTGAATATTATCTGCATCCCTAGTAAAAACCTTGCCTCAGTAACCACAAAAGGAGTCTATAATATTAGCTAATCTGCCCCTATGAAAAATAGAAATATAGCAAAAGCATTAACCCTAGCTGTTAGATATGGAGGCATTGACGCAAACCACCATAAAGCTTGGGTCATAGATCAAATGGTTAGAGCCTTAACTAATTGTCCCATAATAAATATAAACGCTATAGATTGTAACGGTAAAAAATATACCTACCCAACCCAAGGCGAATCTAAGAAATATAAGACATTCGTTAAAAATGCCTGTTACGGAGAAGATGGACCCAATACCTATGAATGGGATATAGGAATAATACCATGAAAATTATATCCAGAGACTATATCCATGCCACCCTTTACCCTTTTAAGAAAAGAATGTCCAAATCCCAAATATTACAACACTTCTGGGACTTCTATGCCCTCGAATTAATGACCTCTCTATCTAAAAATGACCACTTTACCTATCAACGACTTACTTCCCTGCTCTCTAAAACTACTACCCTCTTACTCTCTGAACAAGTTAAAGCCCTAGAAGCTAGCGTTAGAGGGGAAATTCGACACTTTATTAATGCCTGTAAAAAAATGTCCCACTCCAATACCGCTTGCTATGTCTCAGATTATCTCGCTAAGGTATATAAACATTCTTCCCCTATCTCTATCTCACTAGAAACTACTAAAGCTCTGTTTAAAAATAAAAAGGTATGGGATGTTGACTTTGGCGGTAAATCATGGGCCAATGCTACCCTAACACTCATTCAAGCTAAAAAAGCCCTTCAAGAACATAATATGGGCGATATGATATTCTATGTTGACCATATCTTTGACCTCCATCACAATAGCGGCTTTATCCTTAATAAAACCAATTTTAATGTATTGGATGAAGGTTTTATAGGCGAACCCACACCCCTCGAACAACGCCGTAACATCAAAAGCCTTAAAGGAATTAAATGCCATGTCAAAAACCCCATCATCCTCAGAGAATTAAATGCATTGCTTAATAATAAAGCCGCTTAAAACATACACGGAATGAGGAATGAGGCGCAATACATCAAAATAGTTCAAGGCTGTCTCGTTGTAAGATAAACATATCCTTTAATCATCCACGGAATGCCCCTATGTAGCCCAATGTACAAAAAATGCATATCCCATGTACAAAAAATGCATATACCATGTACAAAAAATGCATATACCCCGGAGCTATACAAAGGAATCTTTTTAAAAAGATTCCTTGCACGGAATGTACGATATAAGGGGTTTGGAATCGCTTCATCCACTCATTTCATAAATTACACTAAACCCCACTTTCCCCCACCTCCCCCACTTCGCCCCACATCAGCCCTTTTTAGTGTTTTATAATATCCACGGAATGTAACGTAAACAATATTTTTAAGGAGAAAAATACCGCCATTTTAGTGCTATTTTAAGGCAAAAATATAGTTTTAGACTATATTTTTGCTTTTTTGGCGTGGAATTTTGGTATATTTTGGCGTGGAAATAGGGGTAATTCGGGGGAAAGGCGAAAATAATGCTAAATTTCTCTTGAATAAAGAATTAAATGAATTACAATGGACAAAATACGTAATGTGGGTAAAGGTTGGTAAAGAGGATTTGAAACGTTTCTAGGGGCAATAGGGAGCTAATAAGGGGGATAAAACCATGGGAAGGCTGGAATATACCTAGATAGAAACGATTTAACTAGCTAAAGAGTATTCCCATCTAAAACCATATGCTTGTTTCTTTTTACCACGACAACACAAGCCGATTGAATTATTTGGCAGGGTATTAAACTTTCGATGTGCTTCTCTAATTGAGGGGAAGGTATTGATTATTTTACCATCAGTATCTATTTGATTAACTGGTTTAGATAGTTTTTTTGCCGCATTTATTATTTGGATTTTAGTTCTTGGTAAGCTGATACCATACATCGGGTTATTTATACCGGACATTCTCTTAGACATAGTATTGATGAATTTTGCGGTTGTTTTTATGTTACCATTAGCCCAACCCGATTTGAGAGAGTTGCTTATTTTTTGTTTAATTTCCTCAGACATAATGAATTGTTCGGCATCTTTCAGGTTATATCCCTTATCTCTGTTCATACTGTCATAATGTTTAATCCAATCGTTCTCTTTTTGTATTCGCTCATTATCTCCGCATTCTTCTATAATTTTAAACTCAAAAGAATCTTCGCCATATTTGTCCCATGCATGTTGAAGATATGAATTAAAGGCCTTGTTATTTCTCAATTTATATCTATGACTGGCCCATCTTCTTGAAAAACCCTGAGTGCTTCCAGTGCTGCCAATATACACTTTGTTGTTAATTGTATTGAAAATTCCATATATGCCGTATGTACTTGATATACCTGATCTCATAATGATTTTTCCTTATCTTGCATTTTTTTGAGAAGATCTTTGAGGAAGTTTTTAAATGCTCCAGAAATATTGATGGAGTATTTTTCTCGTAGGAGTTCAACCATAGTATATTCTTCTTCATTAACACGGAAGTTGAATTGGGTATTATTTTTCTTATATAATGTTTTCATGTCTAGTGATTCTATACTTTTTAGGAATATCCTTCTTTTATCTTGAAATATTTCTTGAATTTATTTAGGAATCTATTAAGATGTACTAAAAGGAGATAATATGGGGCGAAAAAAAGGTTCGAAAAACAAGGTAAAGAAAGGGCAAAAATTACCTGAAAGGAGCATAGAAGTTAAGGGAACAGGGAAAAAATGGAAGTATAAGAAATGGAAGAAAACGTATAAAGAGTCAAAATACGCAAAACATTTGAGGGAAGAGGAAGAATTACATCCCGCTACAGGTTTAAAGATCTGTAAGCTTATGGGATTTTGTCCTAAATGTAAATCTATATTAGGGAAGATGGACATTTTAAAAGGCAAAAAAAATATTATATTATGTCAAGTATGTGGATTTAGAGGGAGGATTTCGAAATTATCAAAAGAACATTCTAAAAAGGAAATCAAAAGTAAACGAGAACATTTGGAAGATTGTCAAGATATATTAGAATCAATGCCAAAAGTTGAGGAAACACCTATAGATTTACCTGAAGACATTGGGAAAATTGACAGAGAAGAATGGTAAATTACTGAGAACTAGATTTATTTTTGTTTTCTTTTAGCCCACATTTCTAATGATGCAACTCTCATTTTTTGTAGCGTTTCATTGGATCGACGTTTGCCAGAGTTTGCTTCTCCTATTTTAAATTTTTGTTCTTGGGACATGGGTTTTTTATAATTGGGGTGTTCTTTCCCAGATCTAAACGTGCCTTTATTTATTTTGCCATCTTCTACGTTTTGTTTAAAGGCATCTCTTGTTTTTTGTTTTGTTTCCTCAGATTGATGCTTGCCAAAGTTACAATTTTTCGATCCCATGTTAGATTCTCTTATTTTTTGTTTTGTTTCTTCAGAGCGATGTTTGCCAAAATTAGGATGTTTTTCTCCAAGATTCATATTTTTCAGCTTTTGTTTAGTAACATCAGATAAATGTTTTCCAAAATTATAGCATTTATTGCCAAGGTGTGAATTTCTCATTTTCTGTTTGGTAATATTTGATATTGTTTTGCCAAGGTGTGAATTTCTCATTTTCTGTTTGGTTCCTTCTGAAGGCAAGTGTCTTTCTGCTGTACAAAGATTATAACCTTTTAACGGGTTTGTGCTATCATAGTAATTTATCCATATGTCCTCACGAACCAACAAAGTCCCCTCAATACATTCTTCTATTACAGAAAACTCAAAAGAAGATTGTCCATATTTATTCCACGCAGATTGAAGATGTGGGTTTTTATGAATTTTCTTATTTAACTGTTTTGTATGAATACTCCATCTTTTCTCTATAATTATACTACTACCAATATATACCTTGTTATTTATAGCATTTCTAATTTTATATATTCCACATTTCATATTTTCTCAGAGTCCTGCATTTTTTTAAGAAGATCTTTGAGAAAGTTTTTAAATGCTCCAGAAATATTGATGGAGTATTTTTCTCGTAGGAGTTCAACCATAGTATATTCTTCTTCATTAACACGGAAGTTGAATTGGGTATTATTTTTCTTATATAATGTTTTCATGTCTAGTGATTCTATACTTTTTAGGAATATCCTTCTTTTATCTTGAAATAATAATATATTCTACTACAATATTATACAGATGAATGGTAATAAAACATACACGGAATGATAGGGGGTAAATATGAGAAAAAATGAGACAGTTATTTACGAAAACGTTTTAGTAGAGACGGTAGGTGGGCCAGTTTTTATTAGGGCATTAACAGGGAGACATCGGGTTTTAGGAAGCGATGGAAAATTTCACAAAGTAAGAATCATTAAATCTCTTAAACCTTAAATAAACATACACGGAATGATAGGGGGTAAATATGGACAAGAAAGACAAGAAATCATATTTGAATACATATTGGGTAAAGGATTCATGGATATTTGCTCCTGATTATTATTCGAATCATACAAGGCCGGTTAGTTGTCGTGTATATGGGATAGTGATCACTGAAGACATTACTAACGAGAAAGTCATTATTTTAGTTAACTTTGAATTACCGGGGCATCCAATCAATACATGTTTAAGGGATGTAGATCGGGAAGATTTAAACAAGGTATGGAGGAAGCCTACTTTTCTTGAGCGTTATTTTGCAATGTGGCCCATACCTGAGGAAGCGGCTAAGAACAGGGCGGATAAAATTAAGCATCGTGCGCAGAGGGAAGGTGAGAAACAAGCACGGAATACTAAAGAGGTAGAGGAATTTAAGAGGGCTCAAGTATTAAGGGATCGGGAAGCATTTAAGGAATCGATAGCTGAAGAGGATCGTAAAGCTAAAGAGGTAATAGAGAATGCTCAAAAAGTTCAAGAGGAGTTAGAGAATAAGGCAGAAGAATTGGAAAAAGCGGAGGAAGAGGTAGTAAAGATTATTCCTACTCAATGGTAATTATTTTGTTATTCTCTGGAATTCATGTATAATTAAGATGTTAAGGTTTGGGAACATCAATCAATAAAATATGGAGGGTATTATGAGAGTGATGGAATATGGTAATGAACGGGAGAAGGTAGCGGGGGTTAAGGCATTGATAAAGTCAGCGGGGAATCAGATTTTTTCTGTACATTTTATCGCCAGAGGTACAGGGAAGAAACGGAAGATGAGTTGTCGGTTACAGGTAAGAAAGCCGCAATATGTTCATGCTCCTACTTTAAAAAATTCTCTTTACAAGAAAGATGTTGATTTATCGAAAGATCTTTTGACAGTTTACGATACCAATTGTTTACGATATGATGACAAGGATAGACTAAACGGGAGAGGTAGCTATAAATCTATTCCCTTAAATTCTGTGACTCGAATTGCAGTGGGAGGAGAGATTTACAGAATAGTTGGATAATGTTTGTTTAGATATGGAGAAAGGTTCGGGGCCATGGGGTTTCGGACCTTTTTTTTTGTCAAGGATTTTCACCATATATTTTAGCGTGGAAAATTGCATTGTCTTTAGCGTGTAAAATTCATATAATTCTGGCGTGGAAACAATTGATTTTCCCATATATTTCTGGCGTGGGATTATTTTAGGCATATTTCTAGCGTGGGATTTATTTTGGCGTGGAAAAATTATTAGAACACATTAAGCTTGACAATAACAAAGGTGTAGGGTACAATGAGGCCATCAAAATTTGAGAAAGGAATCTTTTTTGAAAGATTCCGCTGAAAGGGATTTATGGGCATATATCTTTCGGTAGATTTAGATTATTGGAAGACAGGGAGACATCCGGAATATTTCTTAAAACGGTTAATCGCCCTACATAAGCCGATGTTGATCAAACAAGATCATCATGAATTACTTCGGCATATGAATTCTTTTTCTTATGATTGTCTGATGAACATAGATTGGCATTCCGATTTATGCGAAAATGTTCCTAATATACCTTCTTTAGAGTGCGGTACGTGGGGGAATCATATAAGGGAAAGGAATCGGAAACATTTTCTTTGGGTTTATCCTGCTTCTAGTTGTGTTGAGGGGCCGGACAACAGTAGTTCATCGGGATATTGTAATATGTATGCCAAGTTGAATCCATTTTTAGTACGAAAGCCTCATAGTATTTGTGGATGGGAGAAGGTTTCAAAAAGGAAGAAATTTATAACAGAGGAAGAGCTTTCGCAGGTTATAGCGATTGGGATATGTTTAAGTCCTGATTTTACTTCTTGTTACGTATTGGAAAGGACAGAGCGACATCTTAAGGAATTGGGATTAAAAGTTGCTTGACATTTCCTTGGAGTTGTGGTAGGATGCATTTCAACAATTGAATAAGAAAACATTTTCTTATTCAAGCAATAGGAGACAGATGAAATTGCAATGCGTAAAAGCAGGTCGGTTGGAAGTCATAACGGGGATAGCTAGGAGTGCGGAAGCGATTATTGGGGATACTCTTTCCGTTGAATGTGAAGATCAATCTCGTTATTATGGGAAACTTCATATTGGGGGTGATTTCATGGTATTAGCTCCCGGTTTAAGTGGGCATAAAGTTGATAAGACGCCTATTGATCCTTCTACCGTAGAATTTGCTGTAACCAAGGAATATGTTCAAGAAGGGGAAAAACCGATTGTTAATTTGACAGATTTTTGGGCAGAGTGGGTTAAGGTATTGGAATGAGGGGAAAAATGAAAATACATGTACGTCATTGGGTTTACTGTAAATTTGGGGTTGCCTTAAGTCCTTATGCTCAATATGAAGCAGAGCGGCTAACCAATGGGCGATTTTTGGTAGCGATTGACGAAACTCTTTTTGTGATGGTACGGGGAAATAATGTAGAGGTGGTAGGATGAAAGAACAGAAACCAAGGGCCAATGAAACCATTGCTCAGAAAATCGTTAAGTATCTTTCTTCTGAACTGATACAGGAATGGAAAGGCGTTGATGATGATGTTCGGGAGAGTACAGAGGAAGAGTGGATGATAAAGGTTGAGCAGATCATTAATAGTTTTTGAAAATAATAATTGACATTTCCTTGGAGTTGTGGTAGGATGGTTTTTAACAATGAGAGCAAATGTGGTCAATAAAGAAATGGGGTAATGTAATGAAAAAGACAGACAAGCAAGTAATAGTTCAGCCCAAGCGCATTATAACTTCTGCCAAGTTTGGAGTTTCAATTCTTCCTGCCTATCAATATGTAGCCACTCTGAGTAACGGGCGATATTTGGTAGATGCCAATTCCATTGTTCGTTTAATGGTGGATAAGAAAGACGTTAAGGTAATTCCCGCAGTTGATAAATCCCCAAATGAACAAGAGCTTTTGGAAGAAGCTAAGGATGACGCAACGGAAGCCATTCTCGAAAAGGCCAAGGAGGAAGCGGATAGTTATGTCAGTCTTTTTTCTTCTGACGACATTCTTTATTTGCGGGACGAAATGAATACAGCATGGAGAGCCGTTGAGAGTGTTGAAGCGGCCAAAAACATTCGGGCTGTTCAATCCGCTCTAGCAAGATACATTGGATGTAATGAGGCGAAAAAGGTTATCAAAATTTAAGGATGATCATGAGATATTTTTTACTGACCATAAAGATTCGAGTGGGAGAATACGAATTTGATAGTATGTCTCTTCAACGAACAAGAAGCAAAATATATGATGCGGATGCCTATGTCCGTAATTTCTATGGGACTTGCGATGAGAGATCGAGTGGAGATGAAGCAGGAACTTATTATTTCCATGACGGATGTTTGGCTTGTTGGGTAAGTGGATTGACAGAGGTTACGAAGTCAGAATATGAGGTTCTGAAAAAGTTTCTTTAAGTCAAAATTGTTCTTGACTTTTTTTCAGAATGTGCTATGATGACACGCATAAGACTGAGGGAAGGTGATAGGGATGGTAAGTTGGTAGGTGAAGAAAGTTGAAAATAGTTCTTGACTTTCTTACACGTTCTGTTATGATGGTGCGTAAAGATGGTAATGGTACTTGAACGGATGTTTAGGTATCAAGAAGTAAGAAACAAAAACGCAGTAAAGAAAGGTAGGGTAAGAGTATGAAGTATGTTTACAATCGTGGTATGTATCAGGCGGTGGAGAAGTACGTTCGGCAGACCATGAAGGGGATCGTGACCCGTAGTGGTATTGTCAAGTTCATCATGGAGAAGGGGAAGAAGCTGGGAGCGGCTACGGCAACGGCTTCGGTTTTCCTTTCTCCCCGTAAGGCCACTACTCGGAAGGGTTGTGACTGTCGGGGCAACTTCTCGTCTCAGGGGCATAAGTATTTCATGCAGCCCTTGAACAAGGTTGCAGGGCAGGAGCGGAAGTTCAAGTTCTCGCTTCGGGCTAAGGAGTTGGCTCGGCATATTCGGCCCGTTACGAAGTCGGTCAAGGCGGTTACGAAGAAAGCGAAGACTGCCAAGCGGGTGAAGACGCCGAAGGCACCGAAGATCGAGACTCCTGTTACGGCGGCTGTTGTTACGGCGTAGTCGAACATGGGATGAAAAGAGAAAGGGGGAGGGACTGATAAACTCCCCCTTTTTGTTAAAGGATCACCATGATTACCATGAAAAGATGGGTTGAGAGAAATGGGACAAGGGTAGAGTTCGGGAATATAGCGGGTGGTTTTTGTGGTAAGCCTTACGTTTATGAATTTCCTGATGAGAAGCTAGCGAAAAGATTTGCTGCTTTTGCTAAGAAGATAGACAAAGACAAGATGCCTGTTGCGATTCCAGAAGATCATTGGGCCAGAAAATATTTCAAGGGACATGCGTAAATACCTTGACAAATATTTTTATTTATGATAGGATGATTTCAAACAATAGGAGATCCAATGATTACCGATGAAGAGTTGTTTCCCGCTTTGAATTCCAAGTTTGAATTTATTGCGATGGACAAAAATCCTAAGTTGATGGTGGTAAGAAAACACTGGCATGAGAACGGAGAAATGTCTAGCTGTAGGGGATTGCTACGGGTTCAAGACATCGACATAGATATTCTCAAGCGGCATAAGCTCTGGGATAATCTTTCCGAAGAGGTGAGGAAAGAAATTGAAAATCTTTCGGTTGAAGAGAAAGAAGTGGTCAACAATCGTCTGGAAAAGGCAAGAGGAGCGAGAAAAAATAAATATGCCAATGTTCCTAGGGAATTGGTTTGTATTACTTGCGGAAATAAATCAGCTATTCCTCCGGGAGCCTTGGTTAAGCGGGTAGAAAAGATTGCGGAGAAGAAAGGCATACTGTTCACCATTGATGATTTTCTCAAGGTTTACCAATGTCAAGAATGTCATCCTACTAAGGGCCGACCAAGAGGCTCAGGCGTAGTTCAAGCTCCAACAGAATTGGTTTGTAAATGTGGAGCCAAGATTTCTGTCTCGCCTTCTATCTTAAACAAAAGGATCGAGAAACTAGGAATTACCTTGGAGAAATACGTTAAGGGGTATCAATGTCAGAAGTGTCATCCTACTAAGGGGCGGAAGTCAAACCCTGATAATGCTCACTTGCCCAAGGAGCTTGTTTGTAAATGTGGTAAGCAGGTAAAATCATCTCCTTCGGCAATCATAGCAGCGGCAGGCAGGAAGAAGATTACGCCTGAAGAGTATGTTAAGAAGTATCGTTGTCAAACATGTTGTCCTACAAAGGGTAGGCATAAGAAAGGGAAAGGAAAGAAGTAGTGAGTAATACCAGTAGTTCAAAGCGGCATTTCCTAGATGAAGGAAATGGTAGAAAGAAGTCTCAGCCTCGTAGGGTCATAGAGGAAGATGAAAACGATAAGTTTGATTGGCGGGAAGCTGTTCAACTTATTCAACAGGAGGAAGAAGGGAGTTTGGATGTACGCAAAACAGGAAGTAAAGGTTAGTGGATCATTCTATCTTTCTTGTAAACATTGTAATGCCCAATACGATTTAAGTAAAGCGGCAGAAATTGCAAAGAAGAGGAAGGTTCAAACGATGAGGTGTCCCCATTGCGGAAAAGAAGTTGCAAAATTAAATTGACTAGGAAAAATGTCATGAACATTTCCCTTGACATTTATTCAAGGATGTGCTAAGCTATAGGAAACATAGGAGAAGAAATGAAATGCAAATGTGGTTCGGATAGGATTCTTCATTTACAGGCCAAGTGTTCAGACATGTTTTCTATGAGCTATAACAGCCTAGATTACAGCGGGTATGTTCCATTTACATTCCCTTTTGGTGGGGACGAAGATTATGTAGAAATGGATATTTGTTTAGATTGCGGACAGATTCAGGAGTGGAAAAAGGTTAGCGAGAAAGTGGTTCTAGAAGCTTTCTCCAAGGGATAATGAAAGAAAAAACATTAGCAGACCTTAAAGATTTGATTCTGACGCTAAAGAACAAGGGGCAAGAACTGCGTGAAGCCCATTTGTTTGCGTTATGGTCAGCTAAGTTTCTACTGGTTAAGAATACCTTAATGACTCTATCCGTTGAAGAAAGGGAATGGATAGACGATCAGTTGAAAGAATGGTATGAGAAAGAGATAGAGCCTGATTTGAATGATGCTCAGAAAAAACTTTTAGAAGAACGATTTTTGTTGACATTAGGGAACGTTTAGGGTAAGATACAAGAAACATTAAGAAAGGTTGGGTAACAATATGGGTGGTAAAACGAGAACGGTTTACATGGGTGGTGAGGGTACAGTCAGGATGGCGGGGTTGAAAGGCAAGGGACTTCGGAACAAGCGGAAGTCTTATTGGGCTAGTCTCCGTAAGGCCGAATTGATGGAGAAGGAACGGCGGGAGAAGCGTCGGGAACGGGCAGAGCAGTTTGATTATGCTCCTGCTTACGATTATTGATTGTAAAAAGGCGCAGGGGGTAGTTGGGTAATTGCTTATGTTCTCACCCAAGGAACGTTAGCAAGGTCTACCCTCTGCGCAAATACAATAATCCTTGATTTTTTTTTCAATTCCATTACAATAGGGATGTTAGGAAAGGCTAAGCGGCTAGACCCTAATTCTTTGAGGAAGGATCTTTTCCTTTACCTTGTTGTTTCACAAAACATACGCAACAAGGTAGGTTCTATATAGACCTTGACATTTCTTCCCCTTTATGATAGGCTCTTATCAACATGAAAAAGAAATCCAAAAAGAAATCCTTAACGCCTGATGATATTGAAGAATGTGGTTGTTGTGGCTGTTATCATCCTCCTAATTATTTCGGGGATTGTCGAGATGATGCTTACCGTTTTGCTACTCCTGAAGCGGTCATTAAGTACATGGGTGTCATTAGGTACAGGAAATATCTTGATCGCAAAAACAAGCGTCTAAGAGAAATAAACATTCCGCTAAAATAAAGGAGTAGTTATGAATGATTGGTTGAAAAAGTATCTCAAGCCATTAGTCGGTAGGAAGATTACAAAGGTTGCTGTAAGTGAAGATGGCTTTCCGCAGATTATTCTTGATGATGGGACTAAGTTAGAAGTTTCCCGTGATGAAGAGGGAAACGGGCCGGGATTTCTTTTCGGGCTTCCTCAAGTAAAATAACCTTGACATTTCCTAAACCTTCTGATACCTTACGCACAACAACGGAGATATAAATGCAGGAAATTCAAGTAGAAAAAATCCCTTTGTCTAGAATAGCGGCTAACGTTCCCCTTAAACGTTTTGCCAATGTAATGATCGAAGGGGGAAAGATTAGAGATTTTTGCAAGCTCTATTCTTTACTGGGTTCTGGCAACTATAAACTTCCTACTTCAACAGCTATCTATAACCTTTCTAGTGCTCATTCCTGTCCTTCATTTAAGTTGGGATTTTGTCAGGCTATTTTGAAAAAGGGGAAGAAAGCGGGGACGCACGTTTGTTATGCGAAACGTTCTGAAAATTCTTCTCGTCCTTTTGTTCAACCTTATCGGGATGCTCAAAAAAAGTATTGGGAAACCATAACGGCAGAAGAATTTGTTACGCAATTTCTTTTGATAAATTCAACAAGAAACAATCCATGGACTTCTTTGCGGTTCAATGAAAGCGGAGATTTTCATAATCAGAACGACTTAGATAAGGTTGAAAAAGTTGCACGGTTGTTAAATCGTTTCAATGTAAAAACCTACTGTTATTCTGCTAGGAAAGATTTGAATTTCAAAAATGTTCGCCACTTAATTGTTTCTGGTTCGGGTTTTCAGAAAGAGGGTATTCCTAACATTTTCCTGATGATTGAGGATAAGAAGGATAGGCCAAAAGGATACGGGGTTTGCAAAGGGGACTGTAGGGTATGTAATCGTTGTCAAGTAAGGGGAAGCAAAATGGTTATACTTCGACATTGACATTAAATTTTAGAAGTAATTTCTCTTGATATTGTCTCTTCTTCGTTTCGCTTATTTTTTGTTTTTGCTCTTCGGACATGGGTTTGCCATAGTTGTGATTGTTACTACCGCTATGTGCCAAACGCATTTTTTCTTTTGTTTCACTAGAAAAATGTTTCCCATAATGCCAATGATGTTCTCCTGTTCTACCATAGTTGGGATTCTTACTCCCCTTATGAGCTTCAGACATTTTTGTTTTGCTCTCTTCTGAATATTTTGTTCCCAAATGAGCTAACCCTATTTTCCGTCTAGCTTCTTGGCTCATTATTTTACCCTTATTGGCTTCTGATATTTTTTTATAGATTGCCTCTTTCTCTTCTTGGGTTCTGTTTTGTATAGCTAGTTTTGTTGCGGCTTTATGTTCAGGAGTATGTTTTTTCCCTGTTCTGTCTATACTCATTTGAATTCTTTGTTTTTCGCTCATTTTTCTTCCAGTCATAGCAAGCCTTCTTTTCTCGTTTGCTTCTGGGCTTTGGTTAGGTCGGCTAGGAAGATCAAAATTGTAGCCATGATTTCTATTCATGGTGTCAAAAAGTCTAATATATTTATCTTCGATTTCTATGAGATTTGATTCGCTACATAATTCTAGGAGTTCATAAATAAAATTATTTTCTCCGTGTTTATTGTAAGAAAATTGGAGAATAGGATTTTCATGTAAATTTCTTTTAAGGAGTCTTCTATGTTGACTCCATCGCCTTTCCATATTACTTGTACTACCGATATACCTCTTATCATTGGTCAAATTTCTTATACAGTAAATTCCACATTTATTCATGCTTTTCAATCCTTTCAAGCATTTGTTTAAGGAACAGCTTGAATGCTTGGGAAACATTAATTGCCTGCTCCTGTAGCCTATCAATCATCTTTCGTTCTTCTGGAATAATCGCCATATAGAACCCGTCTCGTTTATTTTTTTGATGTGTTTTCATATATAGTTATTTCTATATTTCTTGAGAATTTCCTTCAAACAAATATCTTTTTTATTCTTGACATTTCTCATACATAATGATAGGATGCGTATATGAAAGTGAAATGGACAACTAAATTCCCGAACAAAGTAGGTAACTATTGGTTCTATGGTTATCGTTATGGGAAGATGACCAGTATTACTAAGAACAAGCCTGAATGGATGATTGTTAGGGTTTACAAGTGCGCTAATGGTCTTATTCATGCTGCTGATGGTCAATTTATGTACGAGAAAGAATTAGAAGAGGCTCATTTTGCGAAATTTGAATTGCCTGAGTTTCCTAAATTAAAGCCTTGACATTTCCTCCACGTAATGATATGATGCGTATATGAAAATGAAAAAGCGTAATGTCATAGGGGAATATAATCGTTATGGGTATACGATTATGCTTGACAATGGTTGTGTTCTTTATTTTTCAGGGAATCATCCTAACGACTCTTATCAAACCTTAATGCTGAATGATCCTCTTGCGCTATTGTTGAAAAAAATAAGGTCTATGTGTATTAAAACGGGGAAAGAGATAGCGGCAGAAAGAAAATATATTTGGGGTGGAGCCGAAAGAATTGAGGAAGGAACATGATTAAGATTAAAAAAGGTCTTCGTAGGGTTACACGTAAAGAATGGGAAAATAACCAGTGCGAAAAAAAGGTGCCCTATGACGGTTGTTCTAATCTTTACTCTTGCGACAGGCCTGCTACTTATTTCGTTGATGGTGCTTTTCGTTGCGGGTTACATGTTCCCAAGAGATTCAAAATTGCAACGAACTCTTGACATTTCTTTTGGATTGTGATAGGGTCAACAATATTAACAAGGAGAAAAAACATGAAATCAGTTAAGACAGTCAATGTAGTTGAGATGGCAGACGGTAAGGTTCTGGGTACTACTTCTTTCCCGAATACCAAGAAAGGGAAAGAGATAGCGGAAATTCATTGGTACGCTGTAATTCTGGAGAATGAGCCAGATATGCCTGCCAAAGAAGTTAGGGAGCATATTACGGGGAAACTATTTGAAGCTAACGGTTATTCGGCACAAATCATTGAGGGTAAATGACCAAGCGACAAAAAGCTAGACAAAAAAGTTTGCTTCCATTGGGCATTCCGAAATACGTGAGATGCTATGATAACGGGGGGATAGATGCTGTTAATGGAAGTTCTGACAGATATACTGTTGTTTTTTCGGGGAATTTTAATAACTGTCACCAAGCTAGTCAGTTTACCTATCACCCCTATCTTGCCATGTCAGGTTCGCCTTTTCATCCACAGGGCATAGGATTACATGGGGAGCACAACAGGATTATAGATACGATAGGCAAGAATGGGAAGTATTGTTGGCCTCCTGCTATCGGAAGAAAAAATCATTTAGGAACAAGAATTTCTTTCTCTTCTCTTCCACCTGATTGTCGGAAATTGGTTTTGCGAGATTACAAAGAGCTATGGGATTTAGCTTGACATTTCCTCTACGTAATGATATGATGCGCATAACAATAAGGAGAAAAAATGAAAGAAGCAGATTTAATTGTGGGTAGTCATTACATACTTACGGAAGAGGCTACGGTAGCAGGCCATGATGATGAATGTGGCGTGACATTTCCTAAAGATACCATTTTTACGTTTAATGGGCAAAGGGATGACTACAATCATTTTACCGCTCATGGACTTAGTATCTATTTCTGGACAAGTGGTGGTTCTGAATTTTTCAACGTATTAGAGCCTGTAAGATAATCCTTGACATTCCCTGATACTTGTGGTAATCTGCGCAACAATAAGGAGAAAAACATGCTATTGATTAACGCAGAAACCATGTTGAAGTTGGCTAAGAAAGCAATTCGTGATGCTCCCAATAAGGACTGGAAAAATCGGGGTTGTATTCTTGTAGGGGATTCTCATTCTGTTGATGTCAAGACTTACGATCATAAGCAGTTAGGTGTTGCTACCGTTGCTTACTTCAAGTTTGAAAAGCCTCTTCGAGACAAATTTGAACCTAAAGGAATAAGTCCTTTCGTTGGATTTACTTTGGCGGCAATGGATGTTAAGGGTAAGTTGATTTACCAAGCCAATTGTGTTATTGGTAAAATCAGTGATAAAAATTACCATGATAATTATTTAGCTAATCGTTTTTGTCCGCAATGTCAAGCTCTAGATTCCATTACCCGTAAGAGCAAAATGATGGGGCCTGAATGCGCTCTCATTACTTACAAATGCAATCAATGTTCTTATCGAGATGAAGATGTAATGGACTAGGAGGAAACATGAAATTGGTTACAATGATGGCAAAGGCATGTCATTATGCGCAGGAACATATTGATGATGGTGATGCATGGCCGAATAGTAAGACGGATCGAGCCGACTATTTAACTTGCGTCAGTTATCAAATGGCTTGCTTTCTTTCTCAGAATACAAAACAAGGGCATAAGGGGGTTGATGCCGATGTTGTTCTTGATCCTCTTATAAGGAATGTGAAATCAGAAACAGAATGGAAAAAGATTCTTGAAAAGATTGCTAAAGAGCTGGGTGGATGGAAAAGAGAAAAAAAGACTTGACATTTACCATCATTTCTGTTATGATGTGCGTAACAATAAGAGACGAAAGGGAGTTCAGTCCTAAGTAGTTGAGGCTAACCACTCCCGCTGAACCGGGTCGGCTAAGTAGGTGGGAAGCAACTTTCGTAGGGTTCGGGCTTGACCAAAGTTCCCTCTGAGTAAAAAGGGCGAATTCTACGAGAGATGACATTTCTGGGATAAAGGAGTAATATGGAACTGGGAAGCAAAGTAACTTTAACTAATGGCGGGAAGAATTACAGAAATTCGTATTCCCTAAATATGTCTGACGTGGAATATAACAAAGTTATTCAAGGGAAACCTATTCGACATCTTACGGCTTCTCGTCTTATGTCAGGCGTATGGACAGTTACTTTTAAGAAAAACACCAAAAAGAGACATAAGGAGCTTTATGGATAAGGGTGGCAAAGAAGCGGCTCGAAAAGCATACGCCAAAGAACAGGAAACCAAGCGGGTCGTTCAGGAAGTTCTTGATGCTACTAGGGTTCATCATGGAATTGTGCAGAGCAGTTTAGATACTGGCATAAAAAATTCCCATGGACGTTGTTTCTGATATGGAAGAGGGTATGCGCATTTCCATGACTAAACTCGAATATCTATTGAAAGGCTAAATGAAGAAAAATATTCTTGATGTATTTGAAAAGACCGGCGACATTCCTGCATGGAAACCTATCGTAGGAGCTTGCGTTGAAGTCTTTGAGGATGTACTAACCCAACACAAGCATGAGGGAATTGCCAAAGTAATCAAGATTCATAGCAAAAGGGATGGAATCTTGGATTGCGATGTTCAATTTAAGGGGGAAAAAGATATTGTTCGCAGGCAGATCAAATATCTTCCTTGACATTTCTCATTCTTTGTGATAGGATGACGTTATGAAAATCAAATTCCTAGAAGACTGTTCCATGGAAGTTGTTGCAAACTTCGATGAGATTAGAGATGTCATTGTGGAAAGATCGGATGAAACTTTCTATAAGGGGGACATTGTTGAAGGGGATATATTCAATGACGAAGGGGAATATGTCAACTTTCAATTTGGTAATGGCTCTTGCGTTTTCGGATTGAAGAAAAACCTCTTTGAAATTGTAGAGAAATAACATGACTGAACTATTGCCACTTCTAATCATTTGGGCAGTTGTCATCCTAGGTATTATTTTCGGGAGTACTTCTATTCGCACTTTGGCTTGGGGATTTGCGGGAGGTATGATTTGGGAACATTTTCAGGATGGAGGATTCCTTATTGTATTTATTTTTGCGATTATGGTAATGATAATTCAATACGGGAATGAAATGGGTGTACCTAGTCCTTGGTTGACAAAGTTTACTGTTGGTTGGGCTATTGTATTTATTGGCGGAATATTGATTTCATGGGAAGAGGGTTGCACCAAGAAATCAGAAAGACTAGCAGAAGATAAGGAACTCGCCGCAGAATATCAGAAGGCATATCAAGCAGGCGATACCAATGAGATGCAGAATGTTCGGGAAAAGCAAGCTACAGTAATTCGTTGTCGAGAAGAAAAGGATAAATAATACTTGACTTTACCCACTGAATGATGTATAGTATGCGTAAACAATAGGAGAAGAATGAAAAGACTTCAAAGTTTAGAAAACAGTCAAGTTCAGTTGGAAGTGGTAGAATGCAATTGCGGATACCACATGGGGATTGATGTAACCTATCTTGATCAGGTAGGGGATTTCAAGATTGCTTGTCCTGCTTGTGGGGACATAATTGATACGGCTGTTGTTATACCAGAATAGGAGAAATAATGAAAGCAATTTGTCCCAAAAACAGGAAGCATAAGAGGTTCATTACTGTTGCCCATATCATGCAAGAATGGGTTGTTGATGAACACGGCGAATTTATTAGGATTACGAAGGGTGGGGAATGTTTGGAAGTAACTCATAAGCCAACCATGGGGAACATTTGGACTTGTGCTACTTGCGGAACCGAAGCAGAAACAGAGTTTGAAGAGGATTGATGCTTACCAAAACAGAACCTTCCGAAATGAAACAAGCTTCCCTAGGATGGCTTTTGGGCCGCTGTTTGATTTTCTGTTTCAAGGTGATTAAGGTATTGGGTAATTCTCCTGAGCATAAGGATTTGGTTAATGAAGCTAGGGGATTGCTTCAGAGATGGAAAGTTGAAAAGAAAATCAAGGGGGCTTAGACTACACGGCGCAGAGGAATTTATTCCCTGTATGACGTAGATCAACCCCCATTTATTTATTGGATAATCTGGCGTGGAAAACTTTAACATAGATAGTCCTGTTTTAGCAAGCCTGAACAAAACAGATCGAGCTTTTCTGGATACCAGCGATTCTGAGATCCGCAAGGAAATTGCTTGGTATTTAGAAAGGGTAGAGTATTATCATCATCATGTAGAAACTCCCGGCCCTTGTTTCGATTTTGGGCTTTATGAAGAAATTCCGGATGAGCAGACCAAGTTTCTTTATACGTTTTGGTTTGAGGCAATGATTTGGTATATCCGGACACAACTAAAGATAGCCGAAGAAAAACAAAATAAAGCCTTGACATTACCCCCAAAATAAGTTATGATATGCGTATGAAAAGTAAGGAGATAAATGATCATATCGGCCAATGAGAAATTCCTAAAGGGTATTGTCTTAACTGACGAAGAACTTAAGGAGCTTCTGAATTTTTACGAAGAGCTACTTAATGTTGCAAGCTGCCTTGATCCGGCTTTCTCTCTTTTTGAAAAGGAATTGCTGCGAAGACATAATGTGTTAGAAAGTTTCAAAATTGCGAGAGGTGACGAATGATCACAAAAATGCTAGTTACGCAAGATGGCAGAACAACCATACTCTTTGTCATTAACCCACAACATATCCCTCGCATTGGAGAAAGGATTATTGGTCAAACTACTGACGTATCTTACAGAGTTGAATCGGTACTTTATGACTATTCTCTTAATTCTCTTACTAATGAAACAACCATTACTGTCTTTGTAACAACCCCATAAAGAAAAATATGAATGGACATAAAACCAAAATCTGTCTATGGCTAATGGCGTTTGTTGCTATTTCTGCGGGATGCTATAATCAACCTGAAAAAATAGAAACAATACGACTTTCTTTTACTAACGATGTAGCCTTTGTTAAATCAACTTCATTGACCCAAATGTTTATTGTAAAGTGTTCTGACGGAAGCATTTGGGAAGTGCAGGTAAATGATGGTGGTATTATCACTTACAAGAACTGTTTATTTGATTCAACGATTCCGCCGAAGCAGCCGATTTTGGAGAAGCCATGAGCACTATTGAACATATTATCAGACAGTTATGGAGATGGATTGCTCTAGAGTATGATGGCTCTCCCGAAAACCAAAAAGAAGTTGACTCGAAAAATTTTGGTTATGGACTTACCTATAAGGATATTCGTCTGGCAAAAGAGATGCTTGATAGCCTCTGAAACAATCAATAGGTCAAATGGCAGAAGGGTTAATGCGCTTGACTCTAAATCAAGTTTGTGTGGGTTCGAGTCCCGCTTTGACCACCAATAAATAATGCTTGACTTTACCCACGGAATGCGATAAGGTGTACGCATGAGCTATGTTCTTAAAAACCCTCGAAGTTATGTTAAAAGCGCAAGTATTCATTACGAAAAATTGTTTGATAAATGGGTCTTAAGTGTTGAAACAAGAAACGCTGGTAAGGTTGACTATTCCAATTCTTTAACTTCTGCCAAAAGGCTATTTTCAACACATATTCTTGAACCTAAATACTGGGGCAAGAATATATGGGAAAGAAAAAAATAATGCTTGACTTTACCCACGGAATGATGTATAGTATGCGCAAATAAGGAGAAGAAAATGGCAATCATAAAAATCAAATTGACTGAGCAAGAATGGCGATGGCTTTGTAAGGATATTAAGGAATGGTATCAGATTTCCCTTACCCCTCGTCAAATGAAGAAAGTCCTAGCACCAAATAAAAGTCTTATGCTCGAAGTTGCAGAAAGTATTGATGCATATGGATGCGATACTGTAACCAGAGAGCAAGTTGTTGAAACTATTTCTGTAAAGTTGACAGGCACCAAATGGCCGACTTATGGGGAATATCATCAGATGGGAAAAACGAAAGCCAAGAAATTCTATGCCAAGCTCATTCGGGAAGCAAGAAAGTTGGGCTATGAAACCTTGGATAGTCCCGAAGCCTATATGAGCTAAATGAAACAGAAAATAACAGCCACCACGTTCCAACTTACTCATACACGTAATGCGCCTGTTAAATGCACATTTGATGTAGGAGACAAAGTTATCTCCCCTCTTGGAATTGGAACCCTGATTGAATTGAATAAGGAAACAGGAGATTGCATCGTTGAATTGGAGGAATGATATGAAAAAGGAACAGAATGTAATGGAACGGAACGAAAAAGGCGAAGTAAGAGAAAATGGGAAATTGGTTTGTACTATTCCTTTGGGTACGTCCATGCTTGCTGTCTTGGGAGTAAACGGAAATCCACCCACAGGAGCTTGCATATTTGGGGAAGATTATTGGATGTATGTAGATGGCAAGAAAATAAGAAAATGGTTCCAGAATTCTTACTCGGAAAACCATGGGATTTCTGTAAAAATTTGGCCACCTATTCTTAAAGACATTCCTAAACTTGAAGCTCGTTGTCAAAAAATAGCTCACCGCTATCATCTCGAATTCAATACTATCTGGACGCCTGCTTTCAATGCAGTAGTTAAAGTAAAGCAAGCTCATGCTAAAATTACCCATCAGTATACAGGAAAATATCCTCCCTACTGGCTTTATCATGCTTCGGATTTGAGAGATGGGAAACATGGCATTGGTTTTGATTGGCTTGAAAAAACACCTAAAAAATTCCTGAATCTTGAAATCGGGAATGCTTGGTATCAGGCTGAATATAGATTGGGAACAATGGCTACCCGATGGCACATGTTTACTACAGTCTTGTCTAATGCGATCCATGACTATCTTTGGATAAACCATAGACCTACTGCGGACAATGTAACTATGCGGCTCATAATCAATGGTAGGGATTATTGGTATCGAACAGCCTATGATACTAATGTTATTGTTTGGAAAGAATTAGTTTGGCCGGAAGACAAAGTAATAACCGTTTGTCTGTAATTTCCCTTGACATTTTTCCCAAGCAATGTTATCGTGGCTTCATGAAAAAAATAATTTCTTTTCCAGAACAACTGACTGCCGAAGAACTAATTGATAAGATTCTAGCGTGGAAACTTCGGGATGCCAATGGGTTACTGGAATATCAGGATGCTAAAGAGCTTGCCGGACATGCTAAAACTTGGAAGCTGCAAAAGGTTTCCTTGAAGGCTATTGGAGTAAGAACCATAGCTGATCCAAAATTTCCTAACCGCTCTAAAAAATATCCTGTCATTCTCCTTACCGATTCAAAAGATGCAGAAACTTGGTATGAAATTCTGGATGGGATACATAGGCTTTCAATGGCTAATGCTAATGGGGACGAAGACATTCTGGCTTATGTTGGGGATATTGCCGATTTCTATTGACATTGGAATGGGATTATGGTAGTCTGCGCAAAACATAAGGAGGGATAATGATTCTAGCGTGTATATTTTGCGGGGGTATCATCGAAACAACCCTTGTCTTTATGGGCTTCGGGCTTGTCTATGGATGGTTCAAAAATCGTCATAAGAAGAAATGCGATTGTTGTAAAGAACATGGAGAAAAAGATGAGACCAACAAAGATCACAGTTAGTACGGAATCTTCAGGCCGGGGATGTATTTTAGCAAACGGGGCGGATACTTCCCTCCTCAAGATGGCAAGACATGATGGAAAACATTTGCCGCTCTTGTTACAAGTCGAGTTCCTTCAAGTTCTTAGCGAGTATCGGGACTTTGAGCAATGCAAAAAGGGTACTCGTTTTGATAAATATCTTTTCAAAAAATCTTCTTGACATTTCTCACTCATTATGATACCCTCTGTTCAAACAATGGAATAAGAAAACATTTCTTTATTCGATTTCTTTATTCGAGCAATGGAGGAAGTAATGAACTATTCAAGCGTTCTTAAAGAGTTGACCGATTGTACGAAAACATGGATTGACTTGGCTTCAGAAATTTATGGGCGTAAGTTTGTCATGCCTAGTGTTTCTATTGCTTTGTCAGGAGCCGTTGCGGGAAGAGCTTGCTACTCAAGATGGATGCTCAAATTTAATCCCGATATTTATTCCCGACATCAGGACGATTTTTCTAATCGAACCGTTCCCCATGAAATAGCCCACCTGATTGCTTATGTTCTTAATGCGGGGAAACGTCCTAAGCCCCATGGATTTGAGTGGCAACAGGTTATGATAAAGTTGGGAGTAAAAGACGCTACTCGTTGCCATCATTACAATATTGAAGGGTTGGCGAGACGTAGGGAACGGCCTTATATTTATTCTTGTAGTTGTGCGGTACATAGGTTGACGAGTATTCTGCATAAACGTATTCAACAAGGGCAAACAAGAACATGTAATCGTTGCCGTATGCGGGTTGTTTTTGTTAGAGAAGCAGCCGCATAATTTTTGTGATTGTTCTTGCTTTTCCCGATTCTTTCTGCTATGCTATTCTTTAACAATTAAACAATGGAGGAACAATGGGTGGACAACGGATCAATAAGGACAAGTTGCGTAAGGATATTCTCGTTCAGAATCAACCCTTTACGCCTGAAAACATTTCATTGGTTGCACAGGTTAGTCCCTCTGCTGCCTATCTTATGATTCGAGAAATGGTGGGGGAAGGACAACTCCGCATAGATCATAAGGACGGCGGGAGAATCTTCTATGCTACCCTATCAACTCAGGGGAAAATTCAACTTAGTTCGGGAACCAATATGTCTTCCCTTTCTCCCTTGGAACGTTTTGAATATGTCAGGCATTTGGTGGATATGGTTCAAGCGGGTATTTCTCCTTCCCTTCTGATTACAGGGATTGCGGGAATAGGGAAAACGTTTTTAGTCAAAGAACGTTTTGAGATTAACGGCAAGAAGGAGGGGATGGATTACAATTTCGTTCAGGGGCATAGTTCTCCCATGGGTCTGTATAAGTTCTTGCATGACCATAGGGATCAAACGACAGTCTTTGATGATTGCGATAGCGTATTTGGTGAGCAAACTTCTATCAACATTTTGAAGTCGGCTCTTGATTCTTACGATGTTCGCAAAGTCTGTTGGCTCTCTACGAAAATGCCCGAAGACGTTGAACCCGAATTTGAATTTACGGGACAGATCATTTTCATTTCCAACATAAATTCTGATCGGATTGATGAAGCGGTGCAAAGCAGAACGATGGTAATTGATTTGCAATTATCTCGTAAGGAAATCTGCGAGCATCTTTGGAATCTTATCGAAGAGATTGAACCTAAGATGAAGGTCGGGGAAAAGAAAGAAGTCTTGACGTATCTTGGGGAACGTTGCGAAACTTTTGGACAGTTCAACATTCGGACATTCATTAAGGCTTGTCGAATTCGCAGGGTAGCCGATTTGAAGAAAACGGATTGGAAGAAAATGATTATGGTATTGAATTAAGAATGCCCCCATAGCTCAGTTGGCAGAGCAATACACTTTTAATGTATGGGTCATCGGTTCGAGTCCGATTGGGGGTACTTTCTTCTTGACATTATCGTAAAGTTGTGGTAAACTCTTCGCATAAACAATGGAGAAGAAAATGCATAAATTGAGTGCCTTACTTCGGGAACAGTTGGATGATAAGAATGGGAAAATTCCTCCTATCCCTGTTCAAGTTGAAATCAATGGAGACCGTAGCATCCTTATCAAAGCTAAAGGATATGGGGATTACTATTCAAGTGACGGTAATGGTTGCCCTATCCTGATTGAGCAGGTCAATGGAAAGTTACGGGTTATCATTTGGACAGATATTAACGAACAAGACCCGACGCATATCATAGACCTTAGCGGAGCCTTGGAAAGCAAACGGGAAAAGGACGATACGTTTGGTTGCTCAGAATGTAAGAAGACTTTTGATGTTGAGGATTCCGTTAAGAAAGGCAAGAAGGAAAAAATGTATTGTCCCGAATGCGCAGAGAAAATTCCCCAAGGCGCAACTCCTGATGATTGCCCGACCTGCCCGATACTAGGAACCGCTGCTTGCAATTCATGTCCTGAAAATCCAAGAGAATATTCTTGACATTTCCAAAGTTTTGTGGTAAGCTCTTATTCAAACAATAGGAGAAATATGGATAAGATTGTCAAATTCATGCAATGGGATTGTAAAGTTCTCAAGCGCAAATATACCAATAACGACAGAGTTGCCCTTGAGTTATCCGATGCAACAGACGGAGAAACGATTGCAATAGCGACAATCAATGTTCCCGAAGTTGCTCTTGCGCCTGATGAAGTCATAATCAAAGACTATTCAGAAAATGCGGGGATGCTTGATTGTTTGCTCAAAGCGGGGATCGTAGAGAAATCGGGCCGAACCGTTAAGCATGGTTATACAGAAAGTCCGATTTGTATTCTCTGCATATAAAGGAGAACATGAACGAGCTAAGAATACAAGCTAGGGATGCGCTTAACTCCCTTTTCGATGCCCTTAATAAAATGGGTGGGGATTTTGAAATAAACGAAGCTCTCAAAGAAGTTTTAGCCAAGCAACATCGAACCCTTCAACAGAACTTCATGCGGCGAATTATTGTTCCTTCCATTCAGATTTTTGCGCAAAAGCAGGCCGATGGTTATTATGATCTTCGTAATGAGGCCTCTTGTAAATTGGCTGCAGAACTTCTACCGATTACCAAGAAAGCAATATTACCTTTCATTTAGTCTTGACATTTATTGGGAGTTGTGGTAAGCTCTTTTCTAACAATAAGGAGAAATATGAAATTTAAATTTGAATGTCCTGTTTGTCATGCTACGTTGGTTCATAAGCGAATTGAAGATGGATTTGAGTCCCATCGTATCAGCAGAAATGGAAGAGTGACTTGTATCGGTTCTAAATCCAATGGCGGCGATGAAGTCAACTGCTCCAAGAATGCTCAACATATCATTCCTACCGAGATGATACGGGAAGTTATAGATTTGGTCTCTATGGAAGGCTAAAGGAGAAAATGAAAATTACTCTTGTTATCCGAATTGCTAAAGGTAACGAATATGACATTTGTAGCGAAAATGGTCTTATGGCGGGGACAGTTGTAAAGGGAATAGATAGCGTTTGGTTTGTTCCCGACTATACAGACCGTAACGATTACGATGCCGACCAACTTATCGCAATCGCTCAGGCTATGAAAAAATTGGCTAAGAAATAGCTTGACATTCATCCACCTTTCTGTTAAGCTCTTCGCATAAACAATTAAGGAGATTATGGAAAAGATTACAAGCCCGAAGCAAATCAAGTCAGAAGGAACTCAGATTTTCAATGTCCCGAATACTCCCGAAGGCGTTGCATTTGTTCAGCAAGCCTCTAAGTATCTCAATCGTAGTTGTTTTGAGAGACTTGGTAAGAAGGGTAGGGGGCCAAATCGTCCTAAGACAATGGGCGGCGATTTGAGTGTTAAGGATGCCGTATGGTTCGCTATCTATGCCTATAAAACTCATGCTCAATATCATAAAGAAAGCGAAGCAAGGATGAAGGATATATTCCTTTGGACTGCCGCTGAAGCAAAAAAGGTTCGTAATACCATAGCCCTAGAACAACTTAGCGGGAAAGCAATTCTCCCTGAAACGATTGAGATTATTCGCCAACAGATTAGGGATGCAGAAATGCCGAAGATTAAAGCGCAAACGATGGCAGAATGTAAGGCAAAGATAACGGCTGAACTCGAAAAACTTTGGGAAATATGAATAACTTTATCATCATTCGCAGGAGGGTTGTTACTCAAGTCGCTACTGAACAATATCAGGCAGAGACCAAAGCAGAAGCCCTTGCGCAAGCCAATAAGGATCAAGCAAGTGGTCTAGCCTATGCTGATATAACAACCCAAGCAAATGAATGGTTTGACCTTGATGATGTTATTGAGTATCCTGTTCTTGGTGAGGAAGCCATACTTGCATCTACTGAGGTTTGAATGACAACCAAAGAAAAAGTTATCGTTAGGATATTTCAAGAATACCGTAAGCGTTTTTCTACCACCAATTCTGATTCTGAATTGGCAAAAGAAATCGCCAAGGTTGATTGTTTCGATCTCATGCAAGAAGACCTCATGGAACTCTGCGAAGATAATGACGAGATGAGACAACAGATTAAAAAGTTTTTTGAAGATAATGAGTCTTGACATTTCTTTGGGATTATGATAAGCTCTCCGAAAATGAAAACGAAAGTAATTCATGGCAATAGAAAATGTCCCTTTCAATATTGGATGAGGGGGCATGGCGGCAGTCCCATTCATACGAGAGACCCCAAGAAAGTTACTTGTAAGTGGTGCAAAAGACATTTGAAGCATAAGGAGAAACATGGATTGGAAAAATAATTTTGGAACAACGACCTTTGAGGGTTTTATGAAACGTTTCTTTGGCGAAACTTTCCTTCATAGGGCTTTCATTTCTATTCATTATTTCAACCGTAGGATCGTCATTCCTATTGGTACAACCGTCAATGCAGAAATTAAGCTGATTGAGCAGGGAGTTTCGGGAACCTATGCCGCTTTTCTTGTTACCATCATTCATAAGACCAATGGAACGATTACTCGACAGACTTTCTCGTTCAAGGATTGGTTAAAACTTCCTAACGATCATACAGACAGAAATCAAGGGGAAGTTGGCATTATTGAGCATTGCGGGAAGGATTGGTATTTGGATGGGCCAACTCCTGAATCCATAACGAACCTTGTCGCTAAGATTACAGAATATATCAAACTCTATCAATAAGGCTTGACATTTTCTTGGGATTGTGGTAAGCTCTCTTCAAATAATAAAACAATAAGGAGAACATGAAGAAACTAAATACGAAAGTTGTTCGCAAGGTTGGTAAGATTCCTGTTATGTCAACGGAGTTTGTTTGTGTAACCAAGATTGTCCCGAAGAAATGGAGAGGATGGTTTTACGATGTGATTTCTACGGATGCTCCCTTTTCTTGGGGCGATAATAACCGTACCATGATAACAGCCGCACGATTTGCTGACCATTGCGAAGAATGTATTGAACCCGAAGATGGAGTGCCGACAATTAAGGAGAAAGAAAAGTTTATTGCTATGCTTCGAGACTTGGGGCAGATGTATGTTGACTTGGAGAACTAATGAAAAGAAAAAAGAGCAAGACAAAGAAGGTCAAAGAGATTGACTTTACGGTTATCAACGATTATGATGGCAATGATACCTTTACAGTCAAGGCCGCTAATTCTGAGGAAGCAACCCGTAAAGCTCTTATGGAATTAGGATGGTGGGTGGCAGATAACTAGGAGAAAAAATGGCACTTACATTTAAGCAATCTCAGGAAGTTCTTAAAATCCTTGCTTCTGTATCTACCAAGGAACATGCTGAACAAATCATTAAGCGTAATTCGGAAGCTCTGGAAAGTGGCTATTCTCAAACCCCTTGTCCACATTGCCTTTTTACAAGTAGGGCTAGATTCCATTGTAAAAATTGCCTTTGGACGTATGCCTTCAATAAGGTTTCTAAAATTTCTTTAGGAGCTTTTGAAGGTGCCCCCTGTTGCAATGTAGATTTCTTGGAAGCATTTGACGGTATCCCATCAGGTGTTAAACTTGCAGCTAGCCATTTAAATTGCAACAACTCACGTACAGTAACAAGATTGTGGCTTAGGGCGCATATCCGTTGGGCCTCAGATACAAAAAATTGGGGAACAAAAAAGGCTCCCAAAAAATATCGAAGAGAAGTCAATAAATAGTTCTTGACTTTCTTTGGTGATTATGTTAGGCTCTTCTTCAAACATAGGAGCAAAATGAAAACATTGAAAGTTACTTGGAAACAATCGCAGAAGATTCTTACACTTCTCGCTTCGATTTCTACCAAACAACATGCCCGACAAATTATCCAAAGAAATAAGGGGGCATTAACTCTTACATGCGGTTCAGCTACACATTGCCCTCATTGCTTCCATGAATATGAGTATCTTTGTGAAAATTGTCTTTGGGTTTATGCTGTTGAAAAAGTGTTGGGGAAACTTAAGGGTTCCCAAGCAACATGCCCCTGTATTCGAGTTCTGTTTGCTTCTCCAAAAGTAATACCAAATCCTAGCGTTAATGTACTTCGACATTTAATCATTGATGTGGAAAGACTGGGAAATCCTAAGAATAAACCACTCATAGATGAATGGTTCAAAGCGCATATCCGTTGGGCTTCTAAGAAAATATGGGGAACCCGAAGACCACCCGAAGGATATAGAATAAGTATTAATCGCTAAATAGTTCTTGACTTTCTAATAAAATCTGTTATGATGATCGCAACAATGTAGGAAAAACATCGGAGGACATATGGAAAAGATGCTAGTTCAACACGTAGTCAGGCCGCACGTAGTCATTACCAAGACAAGGGATGCAAAGGGTAAGCTCATTGTCAGGGAAAAGAAGCAAGTGGGGCGAATCGGAACCTTCGTCGGTATCAATATTGGTAATTTGGTTGTTAAAACAGGATGGAGCGTAGTTAAGTTCCATGCAGGCGATAGTTTCAATGCCGATGCAGGAGTTGCTTTTGCTACGGTAAAGGCTGTTCGTCAAAGCGGCTCTCCTATCAGCGAAAAGGCCGAAAATAAGTACGGCATTGCAAGAGATTATCAAATCTTCCAAAAGCGTTGTTCCAAGTTCTTCAAGGGTTCTATAGTTGAAGGCTATGACCCTGAGCTTGATTTTGTCGAAGACCATAAAGTGAACGATAAGGAAGAGGCTCTACGTAAGGCTCTTCGTGATCTTCTGCCGCCTAACTCCAAGTTTCTTGCTGATGGGCCTATTATGGGTTTTGGGGATGGCATGACAACTCCCATTAATCTTGGCAATATCCGTCAAAGCGGCGACCTTTCCGACATTATCAAAATGATTGGGAAAGTTACGGATATGATTAGCAAGGAGGCTCAAACGCCTGCTTCTGTAGCCAAATGATTCGCTCGTTCCTCCGTTGCGTGGGCGGCTAGGCGTTGTTCCCCTAGCCGCCCTTAGTTTTTCTTGACATTACCCACTGAATGTGATAGGGTATACGCATGAAAGTTATAGCACTTGATATTGACGGAGTACTCACCACTCTAGGAACAAAATGGAAAACCTTTGATCCTGATTGCGTCAAAGCCCTGAAAAGGTTGCTTGATGTTACAGGAGCTAAAATTGTCCTATCAAGTTGTTGGCGACATGGCTTTATTGATTGGAGGAAAGACGGAGGGAAAATCGTCTCCCAAAAAGATGCTATGCTCGTAATGAAAGAGCTATTTACGGAATGTGGTTTGCCTGCCGATGCTCTTATTGATAAAACCCCTTTTTGTTTAAGCGAACATCGTGGACATGAAATTACCTTATGGCTTAATAAACATTCTGACGTGGAATCTTTTGTAATTCTTGATGACGACTCAGACATTGATCCTCATGGGCATCGTCATGTTCAAACTGATTCTGAAAAAGGTATGAATGAAGCCGATGCAGATAAAGCAATTCTAATCTTGACTTCCTGAATGAATTATGGTAATGTCAACACATGAAATTATCGAAACAGAAAATCAAGCTGCACGAACAAGCCATTGACCTTCTCAAAAAGCATACCCTTAAAATGACCGAAAGGGAATTTGTCTTTGAGAACTATCAACCGTCTTATGATGAATTGGTAGGGAAGATTGCCGCCTTTTTTACCCCGATCAATATGACTTATGCTGTGGCTATGTATACTCCCGAATCAGGAACGTTGGTAGATATTGCTGCGGGTATTGGAGGACTTTCAAGAGCCGCCATAGATACAGCAACGATTCAAGGATGCGAAAGTCTCAAACTGAAAGTGGTTTGTGTCGAACGTAACCAAAGATTTCTTGAAGTTGGTAGGAAATTAGTCCCCGAAGCAACATGGGTTCAAGGAGACATTTTTGATAAGAAATTATGGGATAAGTTAGGCCAATTTGATTTTGCGGTTTCTAATCCACCTTTCGGACAAATCGGGCAGACCAAAGGAGAATGGCTTAAATATAACGGCGTGGCAGACCTGATGACATTAGGCGTGGCAATAGAAGTAGCCAATGCAGGAACCTTTATTCTTCCCCAAGGTAGTTGTCCGTTTGAATACAGCGGCAGGCAATGTTATCTTGAACGTAAATCAAAAACATTTTCTTCGTTTCTTGAAGGGTATCCCACTTGTACTCTAAGCTGTTCTTCTGTTGATACTTCTGCATTTGCGAGTGAATGGGTAGATGCTTCTCCTAAAGTTGAAATACTTTCTTTTGAAAATCCTTGACATTTCTTATTCATTGTGGTAAGGTATGCGCATGAAAACTACAGGACAGAAAGACAAGAACGGTAAAGAAATATTCTATGGCGATGTTCTACGATGCGATTTTGGTTATAGCATCATTGTCGTTGAATTAGACGGCGAACCTTTTGGAAAATTGGTATGTCCCAAAGATCATCGTTGCGCCAATATTCCTTTTGCCCTCAATCCCGAAATCAGCGAAGTAGTTAGAATCAACACAAAATTTCAACAGGAAGTAGAAACAGAAATTACTTTCTTTTTAGATGCTCTTGCTCGAATGCATGGTATTTCATTTTCAGAGCAGGAAGTAAAGTTTCTGCGTATTGCTTGGCTCGATGGTTATGATAAAGCTCTGCAAAAAGCCAAAAGGATAACATGAATCTAACCTATCGTCAATTAGCAGAAGCGATTAATGCCATGTCTCCTGAATGGAAGGATGCGAACGTAACAGTTTACAATCCTGAAATTGATGAATGCTATCCCGTTTCAAGCGTGGAAATATCGTCAAAAGATGTTGCTACGGCTCTTGATGAAGGGCATCCTGTTCTCCAACTCGCAATGATTTAGTCTTGACATTTCCTATTCATTGTGGTAATCTCTTCTTCAACAATAGGAGAAACATGAACTACACGGCTACAAAATTCAGTACGGCAGAAGACAAGGCGAAATTCGTGAAACAATTTATGGCCTTTGTCGAAAAGGGATTTCCTCAACATCTCTTTACCAAGAAGTTTTATCAACGGCTTTCCAATACGTTCGGCCATATCGCTCACTACAATCAGCTTGGCTTTTGGGAAGAATACTTTACCACCATTTCCGATAAGGTTAGGTTTCTTCAACAGACCTTGAGCTACCCTTGCTATGGCTCTCCTGAATTTACCTTTTGCGATGCTGAACAGGAAATCCAACGACTACTGAAAGCAAATAATATCCTTGGAATCATGCAGCAGGTCGAAGCACAAGATGTTCATACTAAGGAACTTGCGGAGTATCAACGGCTAAAGGAAAAATTTGGATGACCACTGAAAATCAGATTACCAAGGCTCGAAAGATAGCAGCAGAGTTAGAGACTGCTTTTCGATTATCAACAGGGCGAGCGGATATAGATGTTTCGGTTGATGATTGGAGTGACGATGCAAGTTTCCGAATCTTCATAACCTTGCCTGTCGTAAAGAAAAGCTGTTTATTCAATAGCGGTTATCTTTTCAAAGAAGGAATCAGTTTACGAAAAGCTACTTGGATAATCAAGCGTGTAATGAAACGACATACCTTGGTTTCGGCTGTTGAGTTTGTTGAAATGCCGAAGCAGAAATATGAATCTTGGAAGTTTGGGAAGATGTCATTAGGCTACGAAAATCCCTTTATCATGATGGACTTCCGAGTATTTAATTGTTGACATTACCCACTGAATGTGATAGGGTATGCGCATGAAAAGAATGGAAAGATTTGCAAGGGTATGCGCTATCATATCTGCTAAAAATTGCTATCGCTCAGGACAATCCATTAAGGAAATCGCCGCCTCAGCAAAAAAACATCCGTCCACTATTAGAAAGTGGCTTCATATAGCAGGATGGAAAATACATTGGCGATAATCCTTGACATTACCCACTGAATGTGATAGGGTATACGCATGAAAAACGAAATGGTTATTCGTTCTATTGCCAATCAGGTTAGAAAGCAATGCGAAACTTTTGCTGAATCTCCTGCCGCCAAAGAATACGATTTCCACAACCAATATGATTTGCGTTGCATGTGCGCTGTCGCTTCTCATACCCTTCTTACTGCTTTCCAAAAACAAAACATTGAATGTCAAATGGTTTCAGGAAAGTTTTATTGCAAACGCACGGGTACTCGATCAGATCATTGTTGGGTAGAAGTTGATGGGAACATTGTTGATATAACGGTTACTCAATTCGATTCTGACCTTCCTGAAGTCTTCGTCGTCCCCGAAAATCATGTAGGTTATGAAAAGGTAAAAACCATTTGTTCTTGTAAGGATATACAATGGGCTAATCAAAGTCCTGATCCCGATTTGAGCGAAAAGATTTTAGCGATAAGCCTTGACATTTCCTCCACGTAATGATATGATGCGTATAACCATTAAGGAATGAATATGAAGAAAGCAACCAATAAGCAAATCATAAACAAACTCGTCAAGGCTCTCAGGTACGCAAAAGGTTTCATTCTGCGTTTCGATGAGCAGGACGAAGGCGAGCTTGCAACGGCTAGTGATATTGATGACCTGTTGGCATGGGTAAAAAGAAACAGAAAATAGTTCTTGCTTTTTTTATGAAATGTGTTACAATGCTTTCAAACAATGGATTCGGAGGTAGCGCATGAGTCAAATTGATGTCGTAGTTGATGAAGATGGTTTTAAGATTCTCGTCAACTTTATTCGGATCGGCGTCATTTTACATAGTGCTCAATTAGCAAATCAGGAAGCAAAAAAACTCAAAGATACCCATTACCCAAAAGCAGACCTTCATCTGATAAAAGAAGCAAAACCCAAGTTGGTAGGTTAAATAATTCAAAAAAAAGGAGATGCTATGAGACATACTAGATACTAATGACGGCAATAAAGCTGTCTAAAGGAGTATATATGTCTCGAACGTTTCGTAAGGCGTCTCGTTGGTTTGAACATTACAACGGGGAAATCCTCAATCCCTACAAGGATGTTTCCCTCAATCTCTATCCCAAAATCGAAGAGGTTTTCGGCAAGGAGTATTGGCAGGTCGAAGGTATCTCCCGCATTTACAAGGAGGTGCTTGTTTGTGACGTGGATAATTACAAGAAGGTCCATGCTGATGCTGCCACCAAGCAAATGCATCGGCAGATTGATCGTCGCCGTCTCAAGAATGCTCTCTACAAGGCTGTTTCGGATGGAGAGGGATGTGATTCTGGCGTGGAAGTTGTTTGGGAATCCTCTTTTGATCCTTGGAGTTACGACTAATTTCCCTTGACATTTCCTAAATTTTTTGGTAATCTATTCGCATGAAATTTGAAGATAGAAAAAAGGTTGAAGATTACCTAAGCTCTGTGGGAATCAAATACGTTTCCGTTGATCAAACCAATGTCATTCTTGTTGATCGGGATTCTATTCTAAAATGGGAAGATGGTCATGGGGAAGAAGCTGCTTATTCTGCTCTCATAGATCATCTTAACGCCATGTTCTCTTGTCGTTTCGCTTATAATGCCAAAACCGATGAATGGCTGATGCTTGATAAAATAGCTTGACATTCCCCAATAATCTGCTATAGTATTGCCATGAAAAGTAAGAAACCCATAAATACAAGCCTTGAATACTTCACAAAAGTAACCTTGAAAGCCGAAGATGTTATTGCTTTGGCTATCGAGAAGTTTGGGGCAAAAAAGGTTATCCATATTATTTTGGGGCAATGTCTTTGGAATACCTTGGAAAAATGTAATTTCCCATCATCTATATTTGCCACCAAATCAGATGAAGAAAAAGCCGATACCGCTGCCGCCCTCTATTACCTCAAAAAGAATTGGGAGAGATCTTCAAAAGAAGGGATGAGATTACTAGAAGAGTTGGCAGTAGAAGCACGTAAAAAAGGACACGAATGAACATTTTTGATAACGAAACGACTTGGTTCTTCATAGCATTATCTGTGCTGCTGGCTTTACCACTCTAAGCAAAGTTGAAATTGAGAAAGAGAAAACCAAGCAAATAGAACTCCAACTGAAAATCGAAATGATCAAAGCAAGCGTAACTAACACTCCTGTAATCAAGTTAGAAAAACCTTGACATTTCATAGGTTTTGTGATAAGCTCTTCGTATGAACAATGAAACAGAATTCGTTTATGTCAATCCGTATCCTTCGGTTCCAAAAACTGAGCAAGTTGTCGGTCATAAGATAGGCCGTAATTCCCCCTGTTACTGTGGCTCTTTGAAAAAGTATAAGAAATGCTGTGAACTTAAGGATTTTGAGCAGGGAAAGAAACAGGCTGCAGAAGAGGATGCCGAACTTCAAGCATGGTTAGAACAGGATTTCATCGAAGGTCAACGCCTATTGGAGGAATCAAAAGCATGAAACATTTTCGCATAACAAAACATTTCAGGGGAGGCAAATCCGTATTCTATGCCTCTATGAAAAATAGCCAAAAGATAAGACATGGCTATTGGGAAGATCAACTTGGGGAATGGGGTGAGAATACCAATGGGGGACATGAGGCAGGCTATCGAATATATTGTAATCGTTGTGAATCTCTCCCCCGCAGAAAGACCTATTCAAAATTGACTCATAATCGGCTTCGTTTCAATCCGATTTATCTCAGAAAAAAGCCTTGACATTCCTTCCGTTTTGTGGTAATCTCTTCGCAAACATGGAGGAAGTATGCGTATTGAAACCATCGAACAAGCAGTAAATCGCCTTGAAGAAGTTGCCTGTTATTACTTCGGAGCATTGAAGTATCCCCTGACTTACGGGAACAAGAAAGTCAATGGCGTTGTGGTCGGACGCATTGTAAAACATGATGGAACTGTTTTCGATCCCTGTATCATCATTGACGAATGGCTTATTATCTCTCCTGTAACTGCCGAAGAAAGTTTCCGAACTATTGGTAAAAATGAAAAAGTTGGAGCCATTTGGTATCAAATCGAAATTGTCAAACATAACTTCGGGGTTCATTACTTTCCCGATGGATCAGGGGAACCACCTTCTGATGACATTGTTCCCTATTTCCTTGATAAGCCCCTGAAAACTCCTAATCAGGCCATTGAGAAAGCCCTTCATATTATGCTCGATAATTATATGGAAGGAGTTGCGGAAAATCTTTCTTATATCGAAATAGAAAAAGAAGAAGAGACTTGACATTCTTTCAATTTTGTGATACCTTCATATTAAACATGGAGGAAAATCATGATACACATTATTGAAGTTCTCGAAAAGCCATCCAAGGAAAGTTCTCTCTATCGTCTTTCCGTTAAAGCCGATGGAACCTGTTTTATTCATTATTGCGATGAAGAAAATTACCAACGTCTTCTAGCGGAAACGGAAATCTATACCCTGCTCCATTCCAAGGGCTGTTCAAAAAATGTAATCAAAGGCATTTTTGAACGTATCGCTACCCTTCAATCTCTTTCCCACCAAGATGGAATTTCCCAAGGTATCAAAATCGGCTATGAACAAATCTCAGGGCCAGCAGAAGTAGGTGCATAAATGGCTACACATCAACATGTTAGAGCGGCAATTTATCGGTTAAGGGAAAAATATAACAAGCAAGGGATAAGTCCTCGATCCATAAATTGTGGTAATTGTGATTCTTTTGCGGAAGAGTTAGAGAGAAAGTTTCCCGAAGGTAAGGCGATATGGGGAGACGATTATCCTGAATTCTTTACCAATGGAGTTGACCCCGAAGGACATTGTTTTTTTGAATTCAAGAAAAGGTATTACGATTCAGAATGTCCATGGGGAAAAAATTCGCCTGAACAACTGCCGTTTTATATTCGACAAAAATCTTTTAAGGAACCCATTTGCGCTTGACATTCCCAACAATTTGTGGTAATCTCTTCGTATCAAAAATCAATAAGGAGTAACATGAAAGCAATCGGAAGAGTTGACCATGTAGGTGCTAGAGGCGAGAAAAGCGTAACGATGTTCTATGATGGGAAGTGGCAGGGCAGTTGGATTCTTGGAAACATAATGCCCTATGACAATTTTCCCATTGGCCTGTTTGAGTTTTCATTAGCCGATCAGTTCTGTTTTTGGAGAGACCCAAACAAATAACCTTGACATTCTTTCCCTTTTGTGGTAATCTCTTTTCAACAATAAGGGGAAGAATGAAAACACCTGACGCTAGAAAACTCATTGGGAAGCTTGTTGAATGGGAAGATGCGAGAAGCGCATTTATTGATACCAAGAAAAGAGGAGTCGTATTGGAAGTCGCAAACAAAAATGTCCATATTGGTAACGATTGGTATTGGTTGCCTGACATCAAAGAACTTCGGATCGTTGAAGATAAGCCTTGACATTCTTTCCCTTTTGTGATACCCTCTCTTAAACAATAGGAGAAAAATGAGCAAAGCAAAAAAACTCTTGGTAATCATTTGTCCGTCTATCGCTTTTTTGTGTTGCGGAACTGCTTTTGCGATAGGAATTTTCAGACCCGAACTTACTAACCAATTTACGCAAACCTGTATGGCAATCATGACCATAGGGAGTGCCATCAATATCCTAATGATACTAAAATTGTTTTGACATTCTTCCCTCTTTGTGGTAATCTCTCTTTAACAATAGGAGAAAACATGGACATCAAACAACTAAAAACTTCTGCTTGCGAAACAACTTTTGAGGTTGACGGAGAGCAAATCCGTCTTTGGATCATAGTAGGTGGCACCCCTGCTCTTGGTTTTTCCGATTATGCCCCCTATGAACAACGCTACCCCTCTCTTGAAAAATGGGCAAGTAATCATTTCAATTCTCGCAAAAATCTATATGGTTCTTGTTACTACGATCATCAAGACCCTAAGAATGTTCAAGGGCCATTGCTTGACGTTCTACCCGATGGCGAAAAGTCCCTAGAGGCTTTCTTGAATACTTTCTTGCCTCGTAAACAACTTTGCATGAGACGCTATAATATGCTTCCCTTCAAGGATAGCATTCAAAGCAAAAAAGTCCGTGACAAATGCGATCATACTTACGCCTATGCTAATCTTGAATTGAGACGTTATATCCTGTCTCCTGTTACTATTTCTTCGGCTATCTATGCGGGGCGTTGCGAAAAGAAATTGGTTCTGTTCCCTGAATGGTGGCAGAAAACGGCGGCAATCATCAATCCCCTCTTTGACCGATGCGTTTCAACTCTGCCAACGTGGGATAGTTTAATCGAAGAGGAATATCAGGAGTTTGTCAATCAACTAAAGGAGTATGATTATGAACATTGATTCAGCAATGAGGAAAAACGATATTCGTCTTGTCAATGGAAAACGTTGGATGGTATGGGACAATGAAGAATGGGTTGTATACAGCAGGCAACATGGAGAAAAGAAAAATAGAGTAATGGTGCGAACCCAGATTCAGGATGAAGCGATTGAAGTTCTTTTACAGGACTAATGTTTGTCAACTAAAGGAGTATGATAATGAATAGTATACTTGCACAAGCGATGACGTTAGGATGGATGGATTCTCTTGGATATACGGAACGACGAAGTTTCCAAATACCCAAGCGTGGAAATTCGCCGGCCTCAAGACAACAGCGCAATCAGAAAAAGGCTCGCAGACAAAACAGGAAGTAATGAAAAGATTTAAGTCATGGCTTGTAGAGTTATGGGATTTCTTATGGGAACCTGTTAATCTTTTCCATAAAAGTTCTTGACTTTACCCACCGAATGTGATAAGGTATGCGTATGAAAAACAAGAAACCATTTCCCAAAACAATTTCAGCTTGCGAAAAACAAGACTGTCAGAAGTGCGGCTACCTCAAAAACTTTTACCATATAGAAAAAAGAGGTAGAATACAGAGAAGGGTATGGGATGGACAGGAGTGCACCCAACCCCAAAAATATTGTTTGAAGTAATGCTTGACTTCTCCCACCGAATGTGATAGGGTATATCTATGAAAATGAAAGACCTTACCATCAAACAACTGAAGTATCGTTTTAGGGAACATGACCACGCCATCAAAATGAATTGCTTCGGCTCCAATGATGTTATCGGGAAAATCCTCTGCGAAAGCGAATTGGAACGAAGAGGTATTGGCGTCATCGAAAAAACTACTATAACCTTCAAGAAACTCAAAAGAAATAAAGGATTGATATGCCCAAAGAAAAAAAGATTTCAGTAATGGCAATGAAGAAAGCAGTTGGTCCCTGTCCCCGTTGCGGAGCTATCAAAACCTTATGGCTCAATGATGTTCCTCTCAGGGCTTTCTGTTGGGGGACGGAAGAGAAACCTCATAAGGAATGGCATAAGATAATTCCAAGGCCATTTAATCCCTATCTTCCTGCTTGACATTACTAACGATTTGTGATAGTCTTGTTTCAAAATAAAGGAGAATATGAATAATATACAACTGTTATCGCTTCCACTTTTTCAAGTCATAACTTTGGGATGGGCTATCTTTTGGACGTTTGCCTATATCAACAGGCTTGCGACCTTCATTCTGAGGGGCATGAAAAATCTTGACGCTAACATTCCCGTTGTTCAAATCATTCATCCGTCAATAGGTTGGGCTGTCTTCTTTTGGCTCATGCGAATATAAGTTATTCCTTGACATTACCACCATTTTCTGTTAAGCTCTTCGCATAAACAATGGAGGAAAACAGTATGAAAACAGCAGCGGAAATGAATGAGGGATTGCGAAACTTCTACGGGACAGAAAACTGGTATCGTTTTTCACCCCTGTTCCCTAGAATGCTCCTGACCGATGGAGTCAAGTGGTTGGCTGATAACGCAGAATGTTATTGGCTCTTGGACGTTATCGGTTCGCATCAACCCAAAGCCCTGAAAGATAAGAAGCTCCGAGATATTCAGTTCTGGACGCTCACGGTTCATCCTGACCACTCCGCTACGGTTATTTGCGAACGGGATAGCGGGGATGTTGCCATTAAACAGGAAATCGAAAACACAGGTTTCCCGTTGCCCGAAATGAAGTTGTGGGTTGAACCGATGGGAGATGGTCAATACTGCATCATCCTACCTTCTGAGCACTAATCTTAGCAGGCGAGAGGGTGGGGAGGGGGAAAATTTTAGCAAAGAGGTTTATCCCCCTCCCCTGAAAAATCTGGAGTGGAAATGAAGAAACCAAACAAAAAGAAGCCTGCTAAGTCAATCAAGAAACCTGCCAAGGAAAGCCATTTCTGTCCTAAATGCGGATGCCATTGGATTACTCATAACGGCGATGGCTCTTGCGTTGAAGATTAACCTTGACATTCTCACCCCTTTCTGTTAATCTCTTCTTAACGATGGAGGAAAGTCATGGCTAAAGAACTTCAAGAACTTGGTAATTGGAAAGTTGGGATGCTCGTTTATGATAACGGGAACTCCTATCGGCCCGAAAGTCTTACTCGCATTACCCGAATTACCGATGGAAGAGGCGGAACTATTTATGTTGGCGAATCCTCTTTTGATATTAACGGGTCTCAGCGTGGAAGCGATACATGGTCAAAACAACGTATCCAAGTTGCTACTCCTGTAGACCTCCAACGCATTAAAGAAAATAACGCAATAGAAAGACTCTCTCGATTCGATTGGAAGAGTTTGAGAGGCGATCAGGCTGTCATTATCCAAGATACTTTGCTCACCCTTGGAATTGACCTCAAAAAGAAAGCTTGACATTCTTGCTCTCTTAGGGTAATCTTCCCTTATGAAAAGAATAGCTCAAAAGCGTTGGTCTGACATACTCCCACGACTAAAGATCGTGGGGTTCTAAGCTCGCTTACGCTCGCTAAAGTCTTTGCCCAGACTCTTTATTAAAGCAAAATTCTTAATGTTATTAGCAGCTAACTCATCTCTATTATGAGTTAGACCACAATTTTTACAAGTCCACTTCCTGTCTTTTAGTTCTAACTCATTATTTTTTACACCGCAATAACAGAGTTTAGAAGAAGGCTCAAATCTTCCTATAACCAAAAGATTCTTACCTTTTTCATTGCACTTGTATTCCATCATACTTCTAAGCATTCTCCAACCAGTATCACCTATTGTTCTTGACATACTGGTTGAATTATTTTGAAGCATATCTTTCACTGCTAAATCTTCAATAGCATAACTAGTCCAGTCTTTGTTCTCAACTAGATTTGTAGTTAATTTATGAAGAAAATCTTTTCTCGTATTACTTATCTTTTTATGTATTTTATTGACCTTATTTTTCTGTTTCTGATATGATTTAGTTTCTCTGTTTGTTTTCTTAGATAATTTTTGTTGTTCTAATGCTAACTTATCTTCGTATTTTTTAAAGTGTCTTGGGTTTTCTATAACTGTATTATCTGATAATGTTGCTAATACTTTTGTTCCTAAATCAATTCCTACTGTTTTAGATTCAGTTATTTTAGCTAAACTTGGAATTTGTTTTTTATCATCATAACAAATTGAAGCAAAGTATTCATTTCCACTTCTTGATATTGTAATATTTCTAAATTCAACATCTTTGGGAATATTGAATTTATCTTTGAATCTTATCCACTTTAGTTTAGGTATTTTAATATGCTTCTTATCTTTACTAACTTCAAAATGCTGAGGGACTCTAAAAGATTGCTTAGGATTTTTCTTCGATTTGAATTTAGGAAAAGAATTATTTGCTTTAAAAAAATGAGAGAAAGCAGAATCTAAGTCTTTTAATGATTGTTGTATTGCTTGAGAATTAACTTCTTTAAGCCACGGTTTTTCTTCATACATTTTGGGTATTTCTTTTTGAATAGTATAAATCCCAATTGATTTTTTAGATTCTTGATATGTCTTTGTTTTTCTTTCTAATCCATAATTATAGATAAGTCTACAGCAACCAAAGTGTTTTTCTATTAACTCCTTTTGCCATTTCTTAGGATATATTTTTACTTTAATTGCTTTCATACCTATATTATACAAAATTTTTAGAATAATTCCTTCTTTTTTCTAAATATATTTTACTTGTTCGCTTTCATCCCACGACTAAAGACGCTCGAAGACTCGCTTCGTGGGCTTTCCCGCTCACTCTCGTAAATGTCCTACCATGTCAACGCAACCCTTGAAAGATGCTGTTGAAAGAGGAACATGGGTTAATGGCGAATGGTGGCGCAAAATCAATGCCAAGATTGCCGCTCTTGCCTTGAAAAATCTTGGACAAAAGGCTTGACATTACCACCAATTTCTGTTAAGCTCTTCTCAAACAATGGGGAAGATATGACCGATGAAGAAGTTAAAAAGCAATACAAAGAAATTCTTGCCAATGTCCCCGAAGAGTTTAGATCGGCTCTTTCCTATATGGCTTATGAACGTGGACATTCTGCAGGAGAAGAAGAAGTCATTAGCATCCTGCGTGGGTTGGTTGATGCCTTGAAAGAGCCTATCGCCAACTTTAAGAGGAATGTTGAAGAAGAAATGTGGTGGGATTGTTGTTGACATTATCCGCATTTTCTGTTAAGCTCTACGCATAAACAATAAGGAGGAAGAACATGGCAAAGATCATGAAGAACGGTCAATCGGTTGGTAAGCAGTTGGTCAACATTCTCTGCAAGGCGTTACCGCAAGCCCCTGTAACGGGTTTCTTTACGCATTGTCGGGGTATCTATATTCCCGCCGAAGGAAAGGGAAAGGTTGTCAACTTCGAGTGGCAACACCATTTCTTCCGCATTACCGAAGCTCTCAAGGTTCATGAGTATAGTTTTGGGTATAACTGCCGCAATCTCGAACAGAACGCCATGACGAAGGAGATTGAGGAAAAGATCGCCTTGGTTAAGTAGCACCTCCATAGCGGGGCGTTAGGGAAACACAAGATGACCGTCTTGCCCTAACGCTCTGCGACTTTTATTCTGGCGTGAAAATGGATAAGACTACTCTCTTTATCGAAATAGACGCTGAATTAGCAAAAATCCGCAAAAACTTGGAGAAAAAATGATCATGGATTTTTGCTGTAGGTATGGGCGGTGGAGGAATCAAAATCATTTCAGATAATACTTGACACCCATCCCATCTTCTGTTAGTATTGCCACATGAAAAATAATGAGATAGGCCATTTCCCTTTTGTCCCCAATAAAGACCCCCGAAAAGGAGATTACCCCCGACAACTCTTAACATGGGAAGGGGAACATATTAAATGGCTCCCTAATTTCAAAATGCTTGGTGAAGCCCCTACCGTTGACATCCCTAAAGATACCCCTTTCGGAGAACTTCTAGTTGACCTTCAAACAGCCCACGATTGCTATTGCGCTGATGAACTAGAATACATGGGAACTAAGTATGTCTACCTACGGGGAAGCGGGTGGGCTGATTGTGGCTTTCCTTTCTTCGATGAAACCTTTGACCCTAAAGACCCGTTTCAAACAGGCAAAGGATGCTATGTCCTGCTCAAAGGTAAAGCAAGAAACCGTTTCGTCAAGTTGGCAAAACAAGATTTCATTCCAACTTTCAACGATTGCTCTACAGGAAATATAACAAAAGACTTCTCTCTTCCTGCTTGACATTCTTTCCTGCTTCTGTTAGTATGCCCCTTATGAATATGTGGAGATCAACTTGGCATTATAACGATTCAGAACTCATAGAGTATCTTAGGCGTATCCGAAGGCATGAACCACTCTCGATTGCTGCCACTTATATGCTCCATCGGGAAGTTGTTTTACAGGCGCAGGAGAGAGGGTTAATTGCTTTGCCTGATGTTCCTCAAGGCGATGCTCATACCATTCCCTTTGAGCAAATGACGATTCTAAATCCCGCTATTCTCCTAGACGAAATAGCTTGACTTTCTTCCCACTGAATGATATGATGTGCGCATGAAAATAGTTACTACCAAAAGCGGAATCAAAGGATGGCAAGCAAAACTCCATGAAGTTTATGACAACTACGAAGAGTTTGAAATTTATTCCGATGTCTATGGAGTTGCAGCAAGATTAGGTTGTGCCTCTCCCGAAATAGCATGGGCAGTAAATCCTACCATTCAAGGCTCTGTCAACCCTAAAGACCTTTGCGTAGTTTAGCCTTGACTTTCTTCCCACTGAATGATACGCTATACGCATGAAAGTAGAATTCTATGGCGGCTATATCGAATACGAGCCAATCATTAAGGATAGAAGTTACGAAACTTTTGACCCGCTTCCTTCCCCTTCAAAATTCCATGTCCCCTCTTACCATTATCTCTCCTACATTTGGGTTAATGAGAAATTAAGAGGGAAGGGAATAGCTAAACAAGTCCTGACTCAATTCCTTCAGCAAACACGGAGAAGTCTCTTGATCCTTCTCTATAACGGCAATGGGCATAATGGTTTTGTCATGAAGAGAATGCTAAAGAGAATGGGCTTCAAAGTTATTCGTTGGAGTGATTTCCCTAATGAATTTTGTTATATGTTCCTGAAAAGACCTTGACAGGGAATGTTTTTGAAACATTACCTTGACATTACCCACTGATTGTGATAGGCTGCTCGCATGAAAACTAACATAGAGTATGGCGTTTTCTATGTCAATGAAACAACAAAGGAAAAAGTTGCTTTTCATCATGCTATCCCTGTTCGTTTTAACAAAGAACAAGCTAACAGTTTCATCAAGGATATGAACTATGATAAATGGGTTGGTGGAGGAACCCCTTTGCCTAACGAATGGACAATGCAAAGTTTACCTCTTGACATTACCCACTGATTATGATAAGGTATACGCATGAAAACTATTGACAGAGTTTTAAGAGAATGGCAATCGAAAAAGCGTAGAATGGGCTGCTGGTCTGCATCTCATTGGTTTGTTAAACGGCGTCCTGATTTTCATATTGTAACCTTGCCCCGATATACTAAACAAGGCGATTACTTTGCTCACTTAGTTTGTACTAACGGTAAAATCATCATTGACATTTCCCCTTATGCCGATAAACCTAGAGAAGATAAACCTTGACAGGGAGTTTCAAGAAATTTCCCTTGACATTACCCACTGATTATGATAAGGTATGCGCATGAAATGTAAAACTTGCAATACCCACATGGAATTACTGCTTGTTGATAAGAACGGAACCAAAGTCTATTGGTGTCCCCATTGTCAAAAAGCCGTAGATGTCAATGAATGATCAAGAACATACCAAGTGGTCAGACATTAATAAATGTGATGTCAAACCATTAACTGATGCCTTATGGGATATGCTTAGGATGGATTGCTGTGCCACTAAGTTAAATGCCAAGAGGATAGTCATGCTTAATAAAGATGATGTGGTTAAAGCAATAGGAAAACTGGTCAGCAAACCTAAAGAGTCGAATGAATAACTCATGGCATTTTTGGCTTGAGTTTCCCGACAAAACCTTTCTGTCAAAGGAGCACCCAAAATTCCCCGAATACAATGCCAAGTATCTGAGCATGAACAAGGAAACTATGGCGTGGAAATTCGTGGGAGCAGAATTCCCTCCCGAACATTATGGATTAAAATTGCTTGACTTTCCACCCACTAAATGATAGGATGATCGCATGAAAAATATACAAGAAAAACTGAACTGCATCATTGATTGGGCCTATGAACTCCGCTCGGATATTCGATGGGCCATTTATCAGTTTCGTGCCACAAGAACTCGCAACCGTTGGAAGAGACCTAACGTGGGAACTATTTCAGAAGTCCTCCCCGAATAGCCTTGACTCTTCCCACGGATTGTGTTAGTCTCTACTTAAATCGGAGGAACTATGGCTATTCTAATGGGCAAATGCAAACTTCAAGAGTGGAAAGAAATTGACCGAACCAACCCCGACTCCGACTTTACCGAACAGGAACAGAAAGATTACATGGAAAGTGAATATCGCCTGATCGTGGGTAGAGAATGGATGTTCAAGTGGGTTGAGACCGAATCCATTGCTGCCGCCTGAATAATCCTTGACTCTTCCCACGGATTGTGTTAGTCTCTACTTAAATCGGAGGAACATGCCTGAGAGATATGATATGCGAATAGGAGAAAGACTTTATGCCTTTCCCTCTTTTGACGAAGGATGCAAAGCTATCGCCATCCATTGCCGTTTCATAGGTAATCAAAATGAACTCGAAGAACTCATGAAACAACGGGGAATTAACTTCTCCCTTTCCGAAATTTGAAAATAATCCTTGACTTTACCACTCATTTATGTTAAGCTGATTCAAACAATGGAGGAAAAACAATGAATGCTTATGCTGCTATGCGTTATACAGGAGTAGATCGGAATTACCTTCGTTCCCTTTCAAAAGCAGATCGTCTTCGGGCATGGGTAATGATGCTCATGACTCTTGACCTCACCCTGAATACGTAAGAAAATAATCCTTGACTTTTCCAAGAAATCTGCTACAATCTTCGCATAAGCATTAAGAAAGGAGAAATATGAATTGGTTCGCTCTTTATCGTGATGGAGAATTGATTCGGATTCGTCAATGGTTCGGCGTTCCCGAAGTCAGGGATTTCGACGTTGGAGAACTCATTGACGCCAAATATGAGATCGTCCCCATTGCTACTATTGGCACTGGTGATACTCTTGGCTCAATCCCGCTGTATCTTAACTAGTCGTTTATGGTATAATGTCCTGTTGATGGTTGCCAAGCGGTCACAAGCTGCTTGGTGGAGTAGGGGGAGGACAATTTCTTCCCCTATTCCCGCTTAATATCCCAACATTTTCCACGCCAAATAAGTTGAATTTTTCTCTCGACATTTATATCATTAAATGTTATGCTACCCTCTTGATAATTAAATAAGGATGCAACCAAGAATCTCAAAAAATAAGGCTTGACATTTACCAAGAAACCTGTTAGACTCTACGCATAAACAATGAGGAAAGGAACGACGAACATGGGTAAAACAGTCATAACAGTATCCGAAGCAATCAACATCATTCAGCGAACGGTTAAAGGTTGTACGGCAATCTCAGTAGATGCCGCAACAACCCCGAAAATGAACAAAACAGGCAATCCGTTTTTCGGCAGAATTACCAAGTTTTGCCGCATGGATGGATTGATCGGTTTTGACTACGAAAACAGCGTCAACAACCAAGCCAACAGGGAAGGCAAAGAGGAACGGGAAGCCAAGCCTAGAACATGGGGTGTCTTAACCGATGACCGCATTTTCGTAACTCATAAGGGCGAGCATTACCTTCAGATGAAAGTGCAGTCAACCGATACGCCTGTCTATCGGGACGCAACAGGAACGATTGTTGACAAGGCTATTCTTTCGCCCTTTATGCCTGAACGAAGCGGCCCAACGTCAACGCAAACGGACTTGGAAAAGGAAATCATTGTCCGAGATGTCAAAATGTCGAACGTCAAAGGAATGCGGTTCAACGGCGGGGAATATGAGATCGTAGCAGATATGAAATAGTAAAAAAAAAAGACTAAAATAATCAGCAAGGGGAAAGGCTCTCAATGTAAGGGAGCCTTTTCCTTTTTGTCAACTAAAATCTTTGCCTATTCTAGCGTGGGATTTGAATAAAATCCCTAGCGTGGAAACCCTAATTATCCTTTCATTTTCTTCTCAGCGAAACAAAAATAGTTTTGTTTCCGCTTGACATTTCCATTATTTGTGGTATAGTTAAGCTCGAACAATAGAACAAGGGAGATTTACATGAGCCAAAACGGACAAGAAACAATCTACAAGATGATCACCGACAAGGTTGTTGCGGAATTGGAAAAAGGTAATTGTCCTTGGCATAAACCTTGGTTCGGCGGGGGAATGCCAAAAAACCTGATAACTAAGAAAAACTATCGGGGTATTAACGTTTTCATCCTTTCAATGCTTGGCTATGCTTCCCCCTATTTCCTTTCCTTCAAACAGGCAAAAGACCTTGGGGGTAAAATCAAGAAGGGAGAACATGGTATCCCCGTTGTATATTGGAAATGGCTTTTGATTGATGAGAAACAAGATAACGGAACAACCAAGGCAAAGAAAATCCCGTTCCTTCGATACTATACCGTTTTCAACGTCGAACAAACCGAAGGAATTGATGCCAAGAAAATCCCTTCAATCCCTGTCATACAATTCAACCCCATACAGGATGCGGAAAAGATCATTAAGGAAATGCAGAAAGCCCCTCAGATTCAATTCAAAGAGGCTAGAGCGTTCTATTGTCCTACCGCTGATCATGTCAATATGCCTAGAAAAGAATTGTTTAATGATGAGGAAAGCTACTACGCTACTATGTTCCATGAGTTAGGACATTCTACAGGTCATTCTAGCCGCCTTGCTCGTCCTGAAATCGGCCTGTCCTCTTTTACGGTAGATCATGCCTATTCTAAAGAGGAACTTGTAGCAGAAATGACTTGCATTTTCCTTTGCAATCATGTTGGCCTTGCGAAGACTTGGGATAACAACGTGGCCTATATTCAACATTGGCTTAAGTCCCTAAAGTCCGATCCGAAAATGTTGATCTTAGCAGCAGGCAAAGCGCAAAAGGCAAGCGATTACATTCTGAATATCAAACATGAAATAGAAGAGGATGCCAACAAAGCCCAAACAGAAAAGTCAACAACTTCGGGAAGCATATCATAAAATCATGGGAATGTCAAGATTTATTATAGCGTGGAAATGTATGTCATCAAAAGAAAAACCAACTTTCCCCTTGACATTCTTAGCAATCTGTAGTATAAGTACCGCATAAACAATAACAAAGGACAGGAGCAATATGAAACATATATCGGTCATGGTTCCCAAAGAAGGAGAAGGTCAAATTGTCAACGGGGCTATCGTAGGAAAAACGGCAAGAACTACGGCCTATCAGCTTAACGATGGAACGATCCTCTTTGACAGGGACGAAGCCAGAGAAGTTGAGAGGCTACGGGATTTCAGTACCGCTATCCATGAGGCTCTGGAACTCAATCTCGTAGGTCGCCTCCTTTCTGCCAGAGACGTAGTTTCCATCATGCTCAACCATGAAACGAAATTGAGGAACATCATGGCCGCTAAGAAATTCCGCAAGGCCCGAATTGCCGCCTAGCATTACCAAGTAAGAACGAAAGGGAAGAGAGGGGAACGCAACCCTCTCTTCGTTTGTGATCATGGGGTAGAACATGGGGAAGCATATCATATACCCCACTGAATGTCAAGCCCTATATGGATATGTTTTAGCGTGGAGATTTTCTTGCGTTGAAAAATAAATATTTATTTACATTATAAGCTTGACATGGGCATTTTTTTGGGAAAGGCATACGTAAAGACCCCTTCGATTTATTCACCGTTTTTAAATCATGGGGGTTCCCTAGATCACGGCCCGGCTACTTTTGCTTTAGCCTATAATTTTTTTCTTATAAAAAATAAGGGACTCCCATAAAAAAAACACACGGAAATTTTTTAAATTACAAATACTTTCGAGAAGGATTACAAATTTGTTTTTATGAAATACTAAGAAAACAATCGGAGGATATAAAATGAAAATTAAGTTAAACAAAAGCCAGTGGGAAGAAATGGGCAAAAAAGCAGGATGGAGTGTTTTAGACACCCAATTAGAATTAATGAGTGAAAAAAGAGAATGGATGAAAGAATTTATTTCTGAACAACCTCAATTTTTATCTCTTTGGGCAGAATTTGTACTCAGGAAAAATGGTGGAAGATGGGGAACACCCTCAAAAACATAATCTGTCGTTCCTCAATATACCTTCGATGTTTCCATAATTTTTCTTATAAAAAATAGGTACTCCCATAAAAAAAAATACACCGGGAAAAAAATACACCGGGAAATTTTTTTCTTATAAATTTTTCGTTGCAAGATATTACAAATATTTATAGAAATAATTCTTATGAAGATATATCGATTATCAAATGAATCGTTGGAAAATTCTATTGACATGGAAAAAGATCTTATTGATCCTGAATCTCGTCTCTATGAAGAAAAGATAGAGAACTTATTTAATTTAACCGATGAGCAGAAGCGGGATATTCTTGGAGATTTTTATGATAAGAAGCGTAAAAAGAACACCATGATGAAGTGGACAGTAATTCCCAAGGCCAGATTAATCAAGATATGGAATGATTATAGTAGGAATGGGGTGGTACATGATTATAAAGGGATGCAAGAAATAGCGGATAAAATGATAGAGTTACTGGCTAGATTAAGGGCATCGAATGATTTATCGGGTCATAGTCAAGGTGGATGGTCAGATATAGAGGATATTACGGGATATAAGATACCGACTTCTAAAGATCGTTCGAATGATTTTAATTGGTCTTATCTTGAAACTCCGTATGGGACTCCTATAAGTGATTACGGGTTGCCTAAGTTGGAAGAATTTGCTTCAAATCTTATGAGATCGCAAACTCCAGAGCAGCAATTATTTTGGGTTGATGCCATGCTTAATGTTGTTCATCAGCGTGGGGATTTAGCGGCTTTATTCATAGAAGGTGGGAAAGAGACCTTAAATCAATTAAAAGGTAAAGGAATAGCAGCAAAATCAAATAATTGGTATAAAGAAGCTAAATGGATTATTCCTAGGTTAAGGCATTCTAATTGATTGTGCATTAATTACAGCATTAAATAGAGCTATTGTGGTATTGGGACATAATAATCTCCATTTCGGGTATAATTTTCGGGGATGGGGATATTAAAATGTTCTATAGCTAGGGCAGATACGGGTTTTTGGTTTTCGATAGCATCTTGGAGTATTTCTTTATGGGCATATTGTCTATCGAAGCGTGAGTAATTTTTATGGTGTTGGTTGGAAGGGGTAGTGCGGTAATTATGTTTCAGGGTATCTATGGCATGTTCTATTTCATGGCGTATGGTAAGGATCATAGTTTGTGGCATATCGAGGAAGGCTTTATTCAGCTTAAGGAAGGGGGATTTATCGGTATAGATGCCAAATTGTCCCACGATAGATTGTCCTGATATTTTGGGATCTTTGATATTGCCGAACCATGTAATTTGGAGTGGTGGCAAGTTTTCTCTTTGGCAGTAGAAATCGACTATTTGTTGGTAATTGGGATTGGAGAGATTTCCGGCATTAGTTTTATTAAGGATGCGGTTAGCGAGCATTTTTCTGACATTAAAGCCTTTAGCGTTCATAGCTTCTTGTGGGTTAGACAGGGCTAGATCTTGGGCGGTATTTTTTGCAGGGGTAAATTGCGGGGTAAAGGTAGTGGTAGATAGTCTATATATTTTCATTTAGTATTTCTTTATTATAGATGACATAATAGGTAGCGTCATCTTTGGTTATAGAGATTCCATCGATCCCGTTTTTAATCATAAGTTCAATAAAGGCATTGGCATTTTGGTGTAGGAAGACTTCTGACCATATATTCATTAATTGATCTAGTGGGTTATCGGCATTGACTATGGATTGTATTAATATTTTTTTTCCTAGGTTATAATTTTCGTTCCAGTTAGATATGGCTATTTCCATTTTTTCTTTATCGATGTTTTGGAGCATATTGTTTATTTGTTGTGAATTAAATTTGGGGTTTTGTTTTGTGAGGATATGTGCATTACTGAGAAATTTTTTAGTAATATGGGGGCCGTACATCTGGGCGATATCTTTTTGTGTGACGAAATAGATACCGGGACCCCAAGCTGCTGCGGAGCCTAATTCTTTTCCGAGTTCTTTGACGCCATATTCGGGGTTATAGTCATTGATATGGATGGGGGAGGAGTCGCCACGGAATATTTCTTGTGATAGTCTATATATTTTCATTTTTGATAAACAGAGCGTATTTGGGATGGATTAAATACTGCCCACGTTTCCATATTTTCTCTTGTTTCGGGATTCTCATCGGTAAAGATAATTCCATCATATCCTAAGCGACGTGCGGCATCAACAAAAAGTTTTCCATCTTCGTCATCTAAGTGTTCCCATGTAAAATTGATAAGCCATTTTGGATTTATGCCTTCTTTTTCAAATTCATCAAGTGTAAGGTTATCCACTCCGTTACGAAAATCGAGGGGTGAGCGGACATTCAGGTATACGGGTTTAATATTTCCGCCAGTAGTATTTCCTCCGCTAGACGTAAAGGTATTGGCATCATTTGGATTGGGGGTAAAGAATATTGCATTACGGGTAGTTTTCCATGACCCAAAAACATTGCTATTATAACCTTCTTTCCCTACTTCAAAATCGTTAAAATCTTTTGAAGTTCCATGATACATAACTTTGGGTGTTTGATCTTCGTTGATTGCCATAGAGGGTATGGGTTTTGGGTTTTTAGACGAATAGGCATCTTCGTTTGTCCAATCTCCGAACCATTCTTTAAATTGATTAGAGGTAGTATTTTGTGATAATCTATATATTTTCATTAGTATTGATATTTTTCAAAAACTCATCCCATTTTGAGAGATCTTGGAGCATAGATCTAACGGTATAGGTAGGGTTAGTAGGGTTAGTGGGGTTAGTCGGTTGCGGTAATTCTGCTTTCTTGATATTTTTATTTATTCTGTAAATTTTCATAAGGTATCCGCAAATTTTATAAAGTCCTTGAAATCGAAACTGAATCGGACATTTTTATTATCGATTAAGATATCTTCCAGAGTATCATCTAATCCGCCATTGGAGAGGTAGGCGAGGATAATTTTAGGTGAGACATAGGATTGCCAAGCATCGTGGCCTTCTTTATGGCTGAGGATTTGTTTAGTAGATTCTATAGCGTCGGAGATAATTTTAATAATGCCATTGACGATGGTTTCTTTTACGATTTCCTGATCTTTGGTTAATTCTTCGAGGAGGGTAGATCGAAAGGTAAGGGTAGCTTGTTTGACATAGTTATAGAAGTTTTTAGTAGCGACGAATTTTCTAAAATCGGTAGGGGAAATATCTCTCCATTTATTTTGGACATAGTTACGCATTAAGGTATCATCGACATGGAGGCCGGATTTAGTGACAAAGAGCATGGTAGTATCTCCTTGAAGGGAAGTGGTGGAGAGAATTTGTTGTAGGGCGTTGACGATATCGGAATCGGTTAGGTGGGCAATTTGTTCGGTTCCTTTTTTACCGGGGAATTGGAGTTCAGCGAAGCCATCTCTGATAATTTTGACATGTTGGACTTGGAGGGTAGTGACTCCGAAGGTATCGATTTCTATTTTTTCTTTAGTAATGGGGTCGATGACATTGGCGGCATTTCCTACGGCACCGGGTCTGAGTCCGGTTTCGATAGTAATAGCCATCATCAGTGCGAGTAATTTAGTAGTTTCGTCGCCTGAGTTGAGGTCATTTTTGATATCATGGACCATGGCATTGAAGTGTTGGGCGATATAGGCTATTTTTTTGGACATAATTTCCCAGTTTTTCTGTTCTCTACCGAAGCTTTCTTTAATGGTGAGTAATTCTCTATTGGGTCCTAGGTCGAAATAGACTTGTGGTGGGAGGAGGTCGAGGAGGGATTGGTCATAGCCTGAATCTTGGAAATCGGCTTGTTTTTCTTCGGTTTCTGTATTTTTGAAGAAATTAGTGGCCCAGTTGACGAGTCTTTTTTTACCCTCTCTGAGCAGGATTTGATCGCTGACCATATCGCAGATGAGTCTTAGAACTTTTGTTTTATTATCTTCTCCGGCGACATAGGAATAGAATTCTTGTAATCCTTCTATTTCGTTAGTTCTGAGCATCCATTGTTTACGTCTTTGTCTGAGGATGGAGTCGGTATTTCTTCCGGGGATTTGGGTTTTGAGTTGTTCATAGATAATTTTTCCATTTTGGTAGATTTTTTCAACGAGGCCGGGGATAATTTTGACATAATTTTTAAGATCTCTATGTTGTTGTTTATGTTCTTTTTTAGATTGGGATTTATCTTTATGGATATTGAGGCCTTTGATTTGTGCTAGGTGGTAGATTTTCATTAGAACTCCATTATTTTTATATTATGTCCGAATTTATCATACAGGGCTCTTGTGATGATATTAGGCACAGGTTTTCCTTGGTGGTTACTGGGTATTGCGATGCTGGCTATTTTTGATTTATATTCAAATCTTCCGAAATAGTTATTATCTTCCAAGTAATTTCCCCATAGTTCTTCATGGTTATCATCTGGTGATACGGTTACGTGGACTTGTAATTTGCCGTCTATAAATGCCCAGAGAGCAATTTTACCATAAAATTCATTACTGAGTGGGTGTCCGATATCTAGGTAGTCGTTATAATCTTTAGCTAATTTATATAATTGATACCAATTGAAAGAGGCAACTTTATTTTTCTTCATCTCATTAAGTTGTTCTGGTGTAAACAGGCCTAGAGTGGTGGGTGGATTATTTTTCTTTTTAGGATCTACCCAGTTAGGATTTGTCCAGTCATTGATAGGTTGAGTGGGTTGAGTAGGTTGAGTATTAATAGTGGCGGTATCATTGGGGAAGTATTGGGTTCTTATTCTATTGATGATAGATGGAGTAAGGGTAGTGGTATCATTATATTCTTGGGCATAATCTTTTAGGATGAGGTCATTAGATTTTGCTTCTGTAATTTCGTCCACCACAAACTGCACAAGGGATCTATTGAGCCATCTTTTCTCTATTTTATATATCATGCCAGTAGTGAGGTTGGCATTGAAGGTGCTATTTTTGAGAGCTTCTTGTATTTCTTTTGCGCTTTTATTTTGTTTGGCTAGGTAAACGACAAAGTTTCTAATATCGATGGGGATATTATCTACGCCGTATTGTATTTTTTTAAATCTTTGATAGAGGGTGGGATATTCTCTTTCAACCATGTGTCTTATTGCGCTTTGAGATCTTTCAAATTGCTTAGACACTTCGAGAAAACTTTTACCGTTTTTCAGTTCATTAAGGATAGCTTCTTTTTCTTCTGTGGTAAAGTCTTTGCCCGGTTCTCGTCCAGCTTTAATTCCCCGTACATATAGGGCATTTGTTACTTTTTTGATATCAATGCCTAAATTAAAAGATATCTCATTTACGGCTTCTTGGAAGGTTTTATTATGATTAGTAGTTAGGTCGATGTAGGAATTTAAAATAGTTTGGGCAAGTTTATTGTCTACTGTTCGGCTATTTACGGTTTCTGGTCTTAGTTTTCTAATAAGGGAATAGACACCCTGTTCAGATATCCACACTTTACTGGATATTTGTTGTCCGGTTTTACCTTGATCTTTCAGGGACAATATTTTTTCAATTTCGCTTTTAGTTGCATTCAGTTTTGCGGTGGGGACATTTCTTCTGATGACCCATACTATATCATCTTCTGAAATATTAAGGTTATATTTTCGCAAGTTCTTTTCGACAGCTTTAATACGGCCATATTTTTCATAAAGTTCTACAATTAAATTAACAGGCAGGGATTTGGTTTTTCTAAGATCGGCTACTGCATCGGAGAGGTCTTGTGGATTTAAATGAAATGATTCAGCCATTTCTCCAATCATTTTATTTTCTTCAACGACAAGACGTGCCGCCTCTAATAGTTTGGGGTCTTGTTTTATAATTACGGCTATTCTATAAATCTTCACATATAGTAATTCGCAATTAGGGGTTTAAATTCCTATTGGAGAATTTTCTTTAGGATGCCTTTTTTGACAGCCATTTTATAAGCTTTGAGATAGATTCTTTCTGGGGATTTCCAATTAAACTGTGACCATTCGTAATAGAGGGTTAAAATTTCTCTACGGATATTTTTAAAGTGGAGTTGTTGGGAGCGTTTAAGAGCCCAGTTTTGTGCTTCAAATTCGCATAAGGATTTAGATTTTTCTATGATTTGGTTTTTTTTGATTATGAAGCCAGTATAGAGGTGGCCTATTTCATGTAACAGAACGGCTTTAAATTGGTTATTGGAGAGTCTTTTTTTCCATTGTTTAGAGATTTCGATTTGGGAAGCGATCATAATATTTTTTGAATTTTTTTCCAAGTAGCGTGAGAAGGCAGCTTGTGCGCAGAGCCAGTTAATTTTCTTTTTGTTTTTTTTAGATTCTTTAAGGTAATGAATTTTGATGGATTGGTGGTAGTTGATTTTTTTAAGAAATCGTTGAATCTGTTTCAGGGTTAAGTGATGCATGTTAACATTATACGAAAGAAAAAGGGAAACGGGAAATAAAAATGAATAATAAATAATAAATAGATATAAGTGAGGGCATAGTAAACAAATAAGGCAAAAATTAAATGACCATAGAAGATAAAAAGGAGAAGATGAAAATAACCATTAACAAATCTCAATGGGAAGCAATGGGAAAGCAGGCGGGATGGATAAAGACTGCGGGTGAGGATTGGATGTTGAATGAAGATTACACTCGTCAAATTGCAGAGGTATTGCGGAAAAATAATGACAAGATAATTTCCGTTGATAATGCTGGAAAAATTGTGGTGGATCATATTTTGATGGATACTAAAACGGGCAGTAAGGCTTTAGTATCGGGGTTAATGATTCGTGTTTTTGAAGGATCGAATGAGGGATTTTTTACTTTAAATATTTTTAAAGCAGATACGAATGAAATGTTGACGATGTGTGAGGGGGCAACGGCTGTGGAAGCAATAGAGAACATGGATGATCAATTAACATGGATATTATCTTTCGCAAAGAAATAAGGAGTTTATGAAGATTATCAATATCAAATTACTTAAAGTGGGGCAAATGCTTTCTCGCTATGAAAAGTTAGAGATTGGATCGACTCCAAACGATGAATCCTGTGCACAAGTAGGCACGGAAGATTACTATGATTTAGCGATTATGGAGATCAAGGCTTACATGCATCAATTACAGAGAATGTTTCCTATTCCAGAAAATTTACAAGGGGTAGTTTCATTTGTCAAGAAATCGAATCCTCATGATTTTGGAACTTATTATGAATTAGCGATTAAGTTTCCCGAAGATAATGAAGAGGCAGTGGATTATGCTTATAACATTGAAAACAATTCTCCTGCAAATTGGGATGAACCGGCAAAAGAAGAATTACGGAGTATGGGATATTTTGACAGGTTAAATGCTGCGAAATCAGTTAATCAACCCAAGGATAATTTTGTTCGTCCTCAAGAAGCGTTACCGAAGAGTCAACCTGCTTTGCCACAACCTCCTCCGACGATGGGACAGACGGAGATTAATCCCAGAAATCCTAGGGATACGAGCAGTTTAATTGGTAATGTAAAAAGTATTAAATTGGTGAAGAAAGCTAATGTGGTTATTCCTTCTGAGGTACAAAAAGTAGCGGATGAGACTGGATACAAGATCAACATTCAACCTTCTGGGGTTATTGAATTTAAGAGACCTAACGGGCATCCATTTTATCTGATGAGTAATGAGCCCAGTGCTTTTCAAAACGCTTTAGATACCATGAAAAACGAAACGGCTCAATCTAGTAACCGTGGGAAAGCTGAAGAATTAGCTAGGAAGGCTGAATTTATAAATGGGGAATGGCAACGTGGTGGTTCTTTTGGTGCTCCTTATTGGTGGATGCATAAAGTCGTAAAAGTTAATGGAATAGAAGTAGGAAGGATACAACTTCGAAAGGGGTCACGGGCAGGACGTATTTCTTGTTATAAAAACAGTTGTGTTGAGGGGGAAGACATTGTTTGGTTAATTACTCAAGCCCTTGGTGACGGCACATTAAAAATAGAAGGTGGTTTGCCGGTAACTCCTTAAAATGAAAATTACCATTAATAAATCTCAATGGGAAGCGATGGGAAAGCAGGCTGGGTGGATGAAGGACATCAAGAACATCATACATCCACCTAAAACCGAAGCTGATTTTTCGATGACTTTACCTTACGATGAAAAGGCGATGGGGTTACTCATTCCTTTTGATTCTCTTTTGCAACAAGTTTATGATGTAAAAACGAAAAAAGAGAAGAAAGAAAAAACAGTAGCTCTCAAAGAAATATTTGACGTATGGATTAACTGTCCGGGATGTGAGGAATATTTAGCCAAGAATTATACTACTTTATTAAATAATCAAAAGAAAAGTTTCCAAGAATTGACCGGGAAGAACCATTCCGTCATAAAGAAAGCCATTAGCGAAGAACAGTTAACTCCTTTTATTCGTGTTTTAGAATCATTAAAGGGTAAAGGGAAATACACTTTTTCTCCTGAAGGTCGTATGGGTAGGAGCCATGTAGATATTAGTTTTTATGATGGTGCCATAGGGGAAGCTTACATACAGGTTTATTTTGAGGAGCGATCTAACATGATAGCCGTTGAAAAGTATTACGACAATGAAACGATGAATGATCAGTATGCGGAGACGAAGTATGTTCCTTTAAACGTGGAAAATTACGCAGAAACACAACAAACAGTTAATCGGATTATTGACGGATGGATGGGTAGCAAAGCAAAGAAAGTAGAACCAGTAGCAGAGCCAATGTGTGAATTATGCGGGAGTAATGCGCATCATATGGAAGAATGTCCTTATTATACGGGAAGCCAGTCTGTTCATCCTGTAACTTCGAGAAGGGTCAAAAATATTATTTTGGTTTCTGAGACTGATCCTTTGCAACCTACGGATGGGGTACAAACTTCTGAAGCGGCAAATCCTATGAGAGAAAAAGCCAAACTACATTGCAAAAAATGTGGTGGGCCATTGAGGATGATAAAACAGAAGAATCCGGCAGGGTTGGAAGAAAGCGTATGGAAGTGTGGTCGTGGATGTATCTAAAGAATAATTGTTTTTCCGCTTTTCATATTCTCTAATTCTTTTTCGATTTCATAGAGTTGGTCATGGATTTGATTCCACTTTTCTCCTTGGGATAACATTTCTTCTCTTTGTGTTTTTGGATTTGCGGAATCTAGGAAATGTTGCAGTTTATCTAAATTTTCTTTCAGGTTGTTTCTTTTCTTGGTTAATTCTATATGGCGTTCATTGGGTATAAATTTCGTAGGAATAGATTTTAATAATTCAGATCCTTCTTGAGAGGACATTCCCATGTGGATTTCGGTTTCCGGATACATTTCTTGAAGCTTCCTAAGTAGTTGTGTTGCAATGCCTTGTCTCTGGTATTTTTCTTCTACTTTGATCATATTGACATAGGGTTCATCTTGATAGACGGAGAATTCCAGAGTGGCTACGACAAGGTTATTTAGGTTAGCGGTCATGAGATAGTCAGTTTGGTTATGGTGGGAGTTAGTAGTTTCGACGTTTATGGAAATTATTGGGTTTTTAGAGAGTCGGTATATTTTCATGATACTTCAAAAACATAATGAATACTGCTAAAATAGGCAGCGACAAAAGGTTTTCCTTTATAGATGCAATATTTAAAGGAAAGGGCATAGTCGTCTTCTAAGGCTCCGACTTGTTTTTCCAGATATCGTTGTGTTATTTGATTAGGTTGCCAATTGTTGTTATTATCCATACATTCGAGTAACTCCATTTGCCAGCTATGTTGGTTAATTTGGGTACAATTAAACATGTATCGCAATTGGTTTTCCGGGTTAGTGATTGACGGAATCCATTTATTTGCCATAGCTATTCTATAAATTTGCACAATATATTTTTCTTTATTGAAGGAAGAAACCCTTTGAGCGTAGAAAGTGTATGATAGATTTTTAGAATGGTTAGCAGGGATTAATTAAGATTTAGGGAATGATTTTGCGAGGATAAATATGGCAAACAAAGTATATATCAACTCATTTGAGAATACGGGTGTAAACGGGACTTATTATGAAATAGGATTTATTAGTGGTTATCCTGCTTACCAGAAAGACAGTGAATATTATCTAGTTTATTTTTTAAGCCATATGCCGTATTGTAATGAGGCAGCTTATTACATCATTCGTCGATATATTACCAATGGAAGTGTTCCGATTAACAAGCCGCTTTATTTGAAGTTGGGTAATGATCTTTTTGGAACCACGACAAGTTGGAAAAGTTTGGAAGACATTACATCGGGTGAAACGGGAACGGGAGATGCGGTATACAATGATGATAGTTCTAGTAGTTCGATAGATTCTTCTTCGTCCAGTAGTAGTTCTAGTTCTTCGGTAAGTTCATCCAGTAGTAGTTCGGTAAGTTCATCTAGTAGTAGTTCGGTAAGTTCATCCAGTAGTTCAAGTAGTTCTTCGAGTTCTTCGGGTTCTAGCGAATCAAGTTCTTCTTCCAGTTCTTCGAGTTCTGAAAGTTCTAGTAGCTCTAGTAGTTCAAGTGAATCTAGTTCTTCGAGTAGTTCTTCGAGTTCTGAAAGTTCGAGCAGTTCTTCGAGTTCTAGCGAATCTAGTTCTTCTTCCAGTTCTTCAAGTTCTGAAAGTTCTAGCAGTTCTTCCAGCTCAAGCAGTTCATCTGAAATTAGAAGTAGTTCTTCCAGTTCAAGCAGTTCCAGCAGTTTAAGTTCTGAAAGCAGTTCGAGCAGCAGTAGTTTGCAGGGATGTGAGCCATATTATTGCGCTACGGGTTATTCAACAAACAACATTAATGGGACTTATGCTTGGACAGGGGCGTATTACAATGACAAGGCGGTATTTAATAATGGCACTTATAATTTGTGGTTGAGTACTGTAGGGGCTGATTATTGGGCTATTTCTTTAGTTTATCCAACTGCCGAAATTAATTGGGTTTCTAATAAGATTATTGATGGTGGTTGTCCGGATGGAACCTATGAAAACCAAGCTGGGGTTATTGCTGTTGGAGAATGCAGCAGTTCCAGTTCTTCCAGCTCAAGCAGTTCTTCTTTGAGTTCTTCAAGTAGTTCTTCCAGTTCTTCTTTGAGTTCTTCAAGTTCTAGTAGTTCGTCTTTAAGTAGCTCCAGTAGTTCAAGTAGTTCTTCTTTGAGTTCTTCAAGTTCTAGTAGCTCAACAGAAATTAGAAGTTCGTCTAGTTCAAGTTCTTCTTCCAGTTCTTCAAGTTCTTCTTTTAGTAGCGAAAGCAGTTCTTCTAGTTCTTCTTTGAGTTCTGAAAGCAGTTCTTCTAGTTCTTCTTTGAGTTCTGAAAGTTCTAGTAGTTCAACAGAATTAAGAAGCTCTAGTAGTTCTAGTTCTTCTTTAAGTTCTGAAAGTAGTTCTTCGAGTTCGTCTTTGAGTTTCTAGTAGCAGTTCTTTAAGTTCTGAAAGTAGTTCTTCGAGTTCGTCTTTGAGTTCTTCAAGTTCTAGTAGCAGTTCTTTAAGTTCTTCAAGTTCTAGTAGTTCAACAGAAATTAGAAGTTCTAGTAGTTCTAGTAGTTCTAGTTCTTCTTTAAGTTCTGATAGTTCGCCAAGCTCTGAAAGTTCAATAATTAAGGCCATGGTGCAGTACATGACGATGCCAAACCCACCTACTCCGCTTGGCACCTATAATGTTGATGCTGATTACAACGGATACCCGTGTTGGTGGCAAACGGGAACTGATTTCAGGGTGTGGTACGCTGATTCTGACAACAAATATATATGTTCACTATATACGGTAAAGGGCCATGTTGCTCCAACTGATTGCTGGGAAAGGCTTGGAACAGATCCAATGGGGTCCTATTATGCGCATCTAGGCGGATCATACACAGGAGATATGCGGTTTGTGTAAGTAATTGATAATTCAGGGAATATGTCTGTGGGTTTAAAGATTTCGAATTAACTGTAGAATTCGCCTTTCATAATTTTCTTATTGTTCTAGGGTAAGAAGCTTTTTCTTTTTCCTTTCGAGTATCTTTTAGTTGCATGCTGTTCGCCTTCTCTTAAAATCGTGGATGCTGTATAATAGATTTATGTTAAAAAACCGTATAGTTCAAATTCCATTTGCCTATGATTATTTTTACCATAAACTAATTAAGAATGCCATCCCTATTGACGCTTCTGATGACACTCCTAAAACCTATGAAGGAATAGATCTCGATTCTTTTCCAAAAATTACGAGTATTGTGATTCCTGTTCACCATGCCAGATCTTGTGATTTTTCGAGAAACTTAGACAATCCCGACAAGAGGGTAATCAGGAGAAAGGTCCAAGAGCAGAAAGACTTTATGCTGAAATATCAACTTAATCCTTTATTGGGTATAACATGGAAATCTTTAAATCAAATTTTTTGTAATGAAGATTGCCCTCTCTATTTTTTTAGGGCAGGCAAAATAAACGAAGAAAATTACTAGGGGATTTCTTGTTGTGGTCGTTTAGGAAGATCGTAAAACTCCCCTTTCATAATTTGTTTATTTCTTTCCAAGTGTTCTTTTGTTCTATTTTCTTTGCGAGAAAACTCATTGTTTTTCCTAACCTTATCAGTAAGATCGTCTCTTTCTTTTTTGATTTTCTCTAACAGATCTTCTTCTGGGACTCTTCCAAATTTTCTACCTTTGGGATTTCTTTTTCCGTCATGTTCTAATTGATTTAAAAATTCATTAGCCTGTTGAATAGACTTAAATACCGGAACATTAAAGTATAAAAGTTCTTTTATGGTGAACACATCGTTACCGTTGATATCATAGAGTAATCCGCTTTTTTCAAGTTGGTATTCGGGTTGTGGTAGCGGCATTTTTGAAGAAGCGTAACTCATTGATCTTTGAACAGGTGGAACTTCGTCAAAGATGCTGGACTTAGGAATCCATTTATATCCACATTCCGGACAATAAAAAAGCTGAAAGTTACTTTTTTGAAAGCTTTCCTGTTGGGATTGATATCCGCAATCAGGACAGGTTATGATAGTGGAATTCATTATCTTCGCAAAATTTAGGTTGTTAATCTTTTTTGATAGGATGTTTCTTTTTAACATCCATGACACATCTTTCGTATTTGGCAGGGTCTTTATCTTTATCAACCGTCGTGTGGCAAACGGCCCAAGGATTTACTTTCTTCCCCTTTTTCTTGGCTTCAGACAACCAACCGGCCAACTTACCCATTTCTTCCCACTGAGTTTTGCTGATTTTGATCTTCATTTGGGTCTCCTTTTGCAATTTGATTAGTATTTCTCATAAAACATATTTTATTCCTTCTCGAAGTTTTCCTTGATTTTTACTTTAAATCCGTTATGATGTTAAAATGAAAGGATATGTAGATCAGCCCATATATAGATTTGGTAGAATAGAAGGGGAACTTGTAAAAGCCTCTCATCCTGTTCGTCCAGCTAATCCGGGAGAAATGATCTTAGCTTTTGGTAAATATTCGGGATATTCTATAGAACACGTTAATGAATTTGATCATCCTTATATAATTTTTCTATCAACTATCGTAACTTATAGGAATCCTAGAATGCGACCTTTTGTGGCAAGGGCTTTAGAATTGACCACTTTGGAGGAAAGAAATAGTAAACGACAAGACAGAAAGTATTTCTTTAAGAAATGTATGGAAGTTAAGTGGCTAGTAGATTTTCTAAAAGAAGTTAATCAATCGGGATCTTCTTGGGGTAAATTTGCTCACTCTATTTTAATGAGGCTTTGGTCACAACATCAACTCAATTTGTTAACATCAAAACAGGTGGTATGTCTTGCCAATATGTGGGGCGAAATCAAGAGTGGACATAAAGAGGGAATATTGTTTAAGAAAGCAAGAGAAGAGTTTAAGAGAAACATGAAACCTTATTGGAAACGAAAATACGAAAATATTGAAGACCTATGAAAATAGTAGCGATATCCGATATTCACCAGATGATTTCCAAGTGGGAGGAAGCAGTCAAACTTTGTCAAAAACAGAAATTTGATGTGGTAATTTTGAATGGCGATATTTTCCCCAAAGATAAAGGAATTACCTCTCAACTCTCATTTATTACCCGTTTTAACAAGTATGCTCAACAAATCAAAGATACAGGTACTCAATTTTTGTTTTTATTGGGGAACGACGATAATCAGCTTTTAATCCCTGAAATGGAAAAAGGACACAAAAAAAGTCTTTGGTATTACATGGCGGGGGAAGTTGTTAAGATAAAGGGTTATGAATTTGCCGGTATGCCTTATGTCCCCGATTATCCCTTTGGTTATAAATTCTGGTGCCGTGGAGAATTTAAAGATAGTCTTAGAATTAATCCTAGTCAATATGGCAAACCTCTTTTGATTAATGCTTCTAATCAATTTGAGCCTATTAAGGATTATTTTAAGTATATGGAAGAGCAGGAGAGCATATGGGAGTCCTTGGTAAAAGTAGCGGCCAAGGTTAAACATATGGGCAGGAGCATATGGCTTATTCATGCGCCTCCTTCCGATTTATTTTTAGATGTTTGTTCGCATGGGGCTAGGGTTGGTAGCAAGGCTGTTTACAAATTCATTCAGGAGTATCAGCCTCTTCTTACGATTCATGGACATATTCATGAGTCTCCGGAGTATAATGGTCATAAATGGTGTCAACAAGAGGGTAAAACTCTTTGTGTTCAGGGTGGTCAAGTAGGATTTGATTTACATTATTCTATTTTTGATATTAAAAATGGAGTGATTAAATACAAGAAGCATTCAATATATAAATGAAAGGGGCAAATGAAAAGAAATAAAGTGATAGAAGATCGTGAAGCAGATGGATTAAAAAGACAACTTCGTGAATTGAGAGAAGAACATTATATTCCTGAACCTCCCAACTATGTTCGTTATGAAGTTGGGCAGAGGGTTCAGATGGGTAACATTGCTAAATCAGTTATTACGGAGGTTATAGACGGTGGAAAAATCTATAAGCTGCATCAGAATTGTAAAGACAACCATTACGGGAAAATAATTGATAGTGAAAGAGATATGTATGTGGCTTGGTTTGATATTTGTCCATATCATACTCTTGAAGAATTGAATTCTATGGAAAATTATACTCAAGAAGATACGCTTCGTCTTAGCTTCTCTCAGATGGACTTGAGTTCTATTTTTACGAGGGTTTATCATTTCGGCTTAGATATGAGTCCCGATTATCAGAGAGGCAACATATGGACTATGGACGATAAGACCAAACTTATTTCTTCTATCTATATGCATGTGGATATTGGCAAGTTCGTATTTGTTGCTTTGCCATTCAAGGATCATTCTCCCTCTTACGAAGTATTGGATGGGAAGCAGCGTATTATTGCCTTGACTGAGTTTTATGAAAGCCGATTCAAGTTTAACGGGAAATATTTCAAAGACCTTACTTATAGGGATCAGGACCAGTTTGAGCGTCATCCTATTTCCATTGCTGATCTCAAAGAAGAGCGGGTAAAACTGTCCGACAAATATCTTTATTTCCTTCGACTAAATACAGGGGGAAGAGTTCAAGAGCCAAAACATATGAAATACGTTGAGGAGCTTTACAAAAAAGCTATTGAGGAGGGCAAATGATTACACTAGTAGTAGGAATGCCGAGAAGTGGTAAAAGCACATGGATTATTAATAACAAGGATAAGAATGATATTGTTATTAGTAATGATTGGATACGTGAGAATATTCTTGGAAATCAATATTCGGATGCGGCAAATCCTGTTATATGGACGATTACGGATTCCTGTATTCGTATTCTATTGAGTCAAGGGGTTAATGTCATTTTAGATGGGATTAATCATACTCGTTATATCCGTAAGTTGTTCTTGGATATTGGTAAAGAATATGCAACAGAAACAAGAATCGTTTATATTGATACTCCTTTGGCGGTATGTTTAGAGAGGAATAAGACTAATACGAAGCTTCCTCCTGAAAAATTAATAAAGATGCAGGGGGATTTAGAGGTTCCGACCATGTATGAATGCGATCATTTTGTAAGGGTTCAATTTGAGAATCCAAAACTTAAACCCGATGAAAAGATAGTGGAAAAACCATCTAGTTTTGATTGGAAAAAATTATTCTGGTTTTTGTAATTGTTTTATGAGTCCTTGTTTCCAGCATCTTCTACAAACGGCGACATAGGTTTCATTTCCGCCGGTTAGAATCTGTTGGCCCTCTGTTACTATTTTGCCGTTGTGAACCCTAGCATTATAGGTAGCTTTCTTTCCACAATGGCATATGGTTTTAATTTCGGTAATGCTATCGGCTATTTCCATAAGTCGTTGGGTTGCCGGAAAAAAGTGGGACTGAAAATCAGTTTTTAATCCATAGCAAAGGACTGAAATTTCTAGATAATCCACAACATCGCCTAGTTGATCTATTTGTTGTGGGGTAAAAAACTGAATTTCATCAACTAGGATTACATTTATTTTACTTATTTTAGTTTCGTTTTCAATGGCGGTAAAAAGGTTAGTATCGGGATAAACAACAATATTGGCTTGGGCGGTTAATCCTATTCTGGAAGTAATAAAGCCTATTCCAGATCGGTTATCTTTTCCGCTGGTAATGAGCAAGGTTGACAGTCCCTTTTCGGTATAGTTAAAGTTGGTGGTTAAGAGTTGGGCGGTTTTGGTTGATCCCATGGCACCAAAAAAATAATAAAGTTTAGCTTTCAATCCATACTCCTCTAATGTCTTTGCCTTTGACACCTTTTCCCCATACATCCCATCCTGTTCTTTTTTGTCTGGCAAATAATTCAAGCTTATTTGTATCGGGGTATAGATCTTCTATAAATTGATGGGCTATTTCTGGCTTATGGCTATGGTACGTTGATTTTTCCCTAAGAACGGTTGTATATTTTCCTCTCATATTTTTAGCGATAGGGATCATGGAAGGTTTATAGAACCATAAAAGGTATTCGTGGGAATAGCGGATAGTAAAAGCAGGGGCAACTCCATTTTCCTTATCCCAAATAAGTCTGGCATGAAGCTTATATTTTCTTTCATTCATTTTTTCTTCGCATTCGTGTAAAAACTTATCTATTGTCCATATAAAGAAGGTATGTTTAGGTTCGCAGCAATTATTAACTATTTGGTCATGGATATCGAAGATGTTATCAACAGACAAGGTTGGATAGTCGAGAGTAAATCCTTGATGGGGGCGGCAATTTCTTTTCCCGCCTTTTTTCTGTTTCCATGGGGGATCGGAAAGAATAATTTGATATTTCATTTTCATCGAAGATATTATACAGTTAGATGAATCTCATTCCGAAAGATTCCGCATCATCTTCAAGCTCTTGTGATTCCATACTTTCGTTCATGCCTTCTTGTTCTTGGTGGGCGTGTCTCAATTCATGCATTAAGGTTGTTATAGCGACTTGATACATAGAAAAGTCATCTTTAAGTTCTTTTTGTGTTTCGGCACAAAGACGGAGATTGATTAGGATAACGGGCATATTATATGTTCCGCCAGCATATTGAGCTAATCCTCCATTAGCCTCTTTGACAAACGCTATTCTGAATCTGGTAAAATCTCCTTGAAACTCTCCCATATGTTTAGCAGCAATATCTTGGGCGGCTTGTTCAAAGGCTTTCATCATTTTACGTTTGGGGCGTAATTCTTCTTCGTAGCTATGGGAAGGCTCAAAATCGTGGGGAACAGGATCGTTAAGATCGGGGGTTCCATAATATCTAGGTTTAACGGCTATTCTATATATTTTCATTTTTCGCCCATCATTTCGCTTACGCTACCAACTTCCAAATCTTCAGACATGGAATCTTCTTTTGTTGGTTCTGCTAAATAGATAAGCCCTATTTTTCTTTCGGTTTCAAGTGAATGGTCGTAATTTTTAAAATTGGGATGGCCCTCTGTTTTCTGGTTTAATTCTGAATCTTTAAGTTTAGATGGAATGGGCATAGATTCTTTAATTGGGGTGTTCATAAAATGTGTTGATATTATTTCTTTTTGTAATTTATCGTTTAATTCTTTTTCTAGGTGTTCGTTACTTCTTGGATTAAGGTCGGCTTTGGTCATGGCTTCTTTCATTTTTTCTATTGAGCCATAAGTTTGTTGGATAAAGGCTTCCATCATTTTTGATTCTGGCATATTACTCCTTAATAAGTCCTTGCAACTGTTCGAAACTATCATCTTTTTGTTCTGGTATTTTTTCTATGATGTGTTTGGATGGATCTTCGATTTCTATATCGCCTCGATCTCTCATCCACTGTATTTTAGCGTCTACAGGGCAATTTGGATTTTTTGCCGCATATTGAGAAACAATATTTCCCTCTCCACGACTTAGAATCTTTGCTAGAGCTTCTGGGGGGCAATTTGGATTAGACGCTGCTCTCCAAGTAATGACGCTATTCCATACTCCTCTATTCAATATTCTTTCTAAATATTCAGGTGGGCAATTGGGGTTTGCTGCTGCCCACCAAGAAAATTCATCGTTTTTGGGTCTATTTAATATTTGCTTCAATATTTTTATCAAGGTTTCAGGTGGACAATTTTCGGATTCTGCCAATGAAACCATTTTCAAAATTACGCTACGAGGAATACTCTTGTCATCTATATAGGCCACTCTATACATTTTGAAATTTCTTCCTACCAGTTCTTTTAATCGAATTAAATCTTCATCTTTTTGTTCTGGGACTTCTTCTATTTTGTGTTTATTTGGATCTTCGGTTGCTATTTTTCCACTATCTTTCATCCACTGTATTTTTACATCTATAGGGCAATTTGGGTTTTTTGATATACAGTCAGACATCCAATCATCGTTTCCTCTCCTTAATACTTCTACTAACATTTCTGGTGGACAATTTGGATTTTGCGCCGCAGAGTGAGAAACATAATCGTTTTTCCCTCTCCTTAATACTTCTACTAACATTTCTATAGGACAATTTGGATTTTTTGCTGCATTTCCAGAAACATTATCATTTTTTCCCCTTCTCAAAATCTCCATTAACATTTCAGGTGGACAATTTATATTTTGTGCCGCACGTTGAGAAACAAAATCGTCTATTCCTCTTCTCAAAATGTCTACTAATATTTTGGGATCTTTAGTGTATTTTGCTTCTTCTTCTTCCGTATGCCAATCTTCTGCAACCCTATACATTTTGAAATTTTTTCCTACCAGTTCTTTCAATTTTCTAAAATCTTCGTCTTCTTTGGGTTCTGGCATTTCTTCTATTTTGTGGCGCAATGGATTTTCCGTCGCTATCAAACCTTTTTCACGCATAAATTTTACTTTTAGTTCAACCGGAAGGCTTGGATTTTCACTTGCCCATTCGCCATAATACTCTGGGAAATCATACGAAAACAGGACTTTTTCTAAAATTTCTATTGGGCAGGACGGATTGGTAAGAATGTCAGCTATGTGGTCGCTACTTACTATTTTTCTTTGCTCTATCAATTTATAAAGTTTAAAAAATACATCTCTTGGCATATTTGGGACACCTATAAAAAGATATCTTAGGTAAGAGACTTTAGACATAGAACTATAAAGAAATAAATCTCCGGTTCTTATAGCAAAATCAATTATGGTTCTTACGGTATTATCGTTTATAATATTGGGTTTTCGGCATATGTCTCCCAAAAATAGTCTTACATTATATGAGTGTCCCCATTCTTTCGGAATAGAATCTTCTAGTTTTTTTGTTTTTACCGGGTCTTTCAGTATTTCCAGAAAATCATTAATACATTTTGGATCGTTCAAACAGTCTTCTCCCAGTATGTTTGGATGTGTTAATTTGGAAGTTTTCTTTATTGGAGACGAATTGCGACCAATAAGATTTCTTAATTCGTTTAAGTCGGTGTTTGTTTCTGGCTTATTAACCATTTCTATTTTGTGTTTAGTGGGATCTTCGGTTGCTATTTGTCCGGTATCTCTCATCCATTGTATCCTAGCGTCTATAGGGCAATTTGGATTTTTTGCTGCGAACTGAGAAACTAAATCATTCCCCCCTTTTCTCAATATTTCTTCTAATATTTCAGGTGGACAATTTGGGTTTCTTGCTGCAATTTGAGCAACATAATTGTCGTATAGAGAAGCATACGAACGTGAATTTACATTTCTGTTTCTCAATATTTCTGTTAGTATTTGGGGATCTTTAGTACCTTGCGCAAGGTTTATTGAATAGAATTTTTCTTTCGCCGCTCTATACATTTTGAAATTTTTTCCTACCAGTTCTTTCAATTTTCTAAAATCTTCATCTTCTTTGGGTTCTGGCATTTCTTCTATTATGTGTTTAGTAGGATCTTCGGTTGCTATTTGTCCAGTATCAATTTTCCATTTTAAAAGAGAATCAAGAGGCATATTTTCGTTTTCAGAGGCCCATCCGGCAATTGGAGCTTTGCCATATTTCAAAGCGTCAATTAATAATTCTTGTGGAAAACTAGAATTGGTAAGAATGTACTCGCAATAACTAGAATGTGTTAGCTTCTTTTCTTTGGTCATAAGTTCATATAGTTTATAGGCTACGTCTTTTGGCAAATCAAATGACCAAAATAATTTGATAAGATAGTCTCTGTTAGCAAACCTAAAAAGATCACCTGTAAAAATAGAGTAGTTAATTATTTTTCGGACATCATTTTCGCTGACCAATCCCCTTGCATTATAGAGATATTTTCTAAGTATATCGCTAATTACGAAAAAGACGGCACTAAGGTTTTCGTGAGAGGATTCAGCTAAAGCACTAATTCCCTCTTCCGTTTGAATTTTATTTAAAAATTCCTCAATACATTCAGCTTTATTTTCGGCGTAGAAGTTTGTTACACAGGCAGTATAGTCCCGCAATGTTTTTGCCTTATCAACCTCAGATGTTCGATAAAATTGCATAAAAATCGAAAATTATACAGGTAATTCTTCTGGCGGTTCCTGTTGCCCCTGCTTGGATTGTAAATATAGATTTTCGTAATTACCTAATCCTATTGGTTTTACTTGAATCTCATATACTACACCATCCTTATATCTAAACCACCCCACAGATCCGTCAGCAATCCAATAAGTTCCCAATCTTTCTTGAAAAGATGGGGTTATATCCGAAATAACTTCACTAGTATGCGTATTTCCACTTTTCCCTCTTTCTATGTCGCTTAATTCTTTTTGACCCTCAAATTGCTGAAGTTCTTCTGTGTTTTCAAGTGGGTCTCTGCCTTCATCTTCAAATTCTCCTAACTGATTGGTTACTTTATATATCTTCATATTTTTCTCCTTCTTAATGTAAATATTTCTCTTTGTTTACTGCTTTTCCCTTCTAAACGTGGCAAAGGTATTTAAGCGATTATTTGAGAAAAATAGTAAATGAACTGGTATTATCTTTATAAGGTGGCAGAGAGGTTTTACCGGCTAGCAATGTCTCCGTCTCAGGTAATTAAGAAAACCGATTTTCATCAGTGGATGGTTTATCATAGGGAATTAGGGAAAATGGTAGGGATTAACTCTGTCGGGGTATCGTCACCAGAAGAAATAAGAGATTTCAGGTATCTTAGCGATATCATCCGTGGTCTTACCGACATTTTGGGAAGACTACCTACCAAAGAAGAATTTTTTCAAACATGGATTTCTTGGCACGATTTTAAAAAACATATGCCACAAACAGACAGAATTGAACTTATGAATCTCTTGGAATTGCCCTATGTTAAAAATATCCGTGAAGAAATGGTAGAACGTGGAAATGAACTTGAAAGGCCTGAGATGGCAAAAGCAGTCTAATTCATTGTGTTACAGCATACATCAAAACGTTTTGTCCAAGAAGAATAGCATCGGTTCCCGCATAGCCTAGCGAATAAGGATTTTGCGACATTTCCCATCCTCCCGCCATTCCGTAATGACTATAAATAACGCCATAGTGTCCTTCAATTTCTATCCCTTCTAAAACAGGCTTTATAGTCGGAGACCCCATTTGGCTTCCTAATAACGGAGTAATCCCGCATTGAATAACTTTGTTCGGCAGATTAAATATTTGATTATTTTCTGGTATAGCGTTTAATGGATGCTCTGGAAAAATGGCCTGCATTTGTAAACGAAATGCCATATCAAATCCTTTTCTCCCACAACAAGATTCGGCAAAAACAAAGCCACCGTTAATTACATATTGCCGAAGACGTATAGCTTCATCTTTTTTTAACCTGAAATCTTCATGGCCTGTAATGTAAATAATGGGTTCGGAAAAAAGGTTCTCGTCGGACAAACGAATCTCTTTAAGTCCGTATTTAACTGGAACTTCTGTTTTTAGATTAAAGGTTTGTAATAGTATGGGTAAAGCAGCATGTCTTGTTTTCCATTCCCCATCGTAAATGATTTGTGCAATATTTATCTTGTTACCTGTAGTCGTATCTCCATCTACAAGCTTTATCTTTGAAGCCATATTCTTAGACCATGCTCGTTCTGACACGGCATACGAGAAAAGATTAACACCTAGTTTTTTGGCGTCATCGGATTGATAGGCTTGATAGTTGTCATTTTCTATATCTGACCAACCTACCGCCATTCCCCATCTAGAAATAACCGCTACTGTTCTACAATCTATCGTAATGCCATCAAACCATGGCTCGTTTCCCTTGTAGCCAAAGAAACCCTTATAAACACCGGAACGATATTTAACCCGGTCTAAATCATAATAAGAATGGAATATGGGATGATCTGAACTTAACCGCTGTAGATGCACTTCTGGGAAAATCATTTCTAATTCCTTTTTGGCAGAATCATAGAAAGGTTTTGATCCAAGTCCTGTATTGAAAATAAGCATGCCTCCATCTAACATAAATTTTCGAAGTTTTTCACGGTCATCAGGCGTAAATTCAAAATGATAATGTCCCGAACGATACAAGATTGGATTTTGTTCTGGATCGGGGCTTATTTCTGATAGCGTTTTAATTTCCATGATATAACTAGTGCCGATAATGTCTTTTACGTTTTTTAACAAGTTGTTTACATCGTTGGGTGTAGCATCCCATTCATTTTCCTTATCGGTTTTTATTTTTGTAAACATGACAGGAGGTAATGGAGGTTTCTTTGCTTCACTTCTTGACATGGGGGTTACTGGACAACAACAACAAGCCATCATGTTTTCAGATGAAGATATTGAGCGTGGGGGTGGTGGGGGCAATGTAGGCTTAGACGGAGGAGCCACAAATCCGGGTTCATCAGATCCGTCCCCAGCTAAAACAGTTCCCAAACATAATGTAGTTAGGATAGTAGATGTTACAGCGATATGTTTTATGAACTTATACATGTCATAATTATACAACTATTAATAAACTCGAATAACTCTTCCGTTCATGTCAACAGATTGGAAATGTCTCATTAAATCTAGTCCGGCATGTCCAGCACCTTGAGCCCTTTGTTCCTCAATCCACTTGTCAATATCTACCGCATCATCAGGAAGAGAGTGTATCATGTTTGGGTTTTGCATCAATTGCTGTTTCATGGTTTCGTTGTTCTCAAGTTTAGGAACCCAATTATTTCTGTTGTTAGCCCTAAGCATATCTACTATGGTTTCCCACGATATCCCTTTACTTTCGCTTACTTCGCCCTTATAACCCTGAACCTCATTTCTAATTTTAAGATAACTATTAAGGCAGTCCGTTTGAATTTCATTGATAAGCCATATATCCGTATTGACAGGGCTAACTAAAGCAAACCCTAAAACATCAGGTCCAAAATGTCCGGACTGAGATAGGAGGTAGGCCCAGAATTTTTTTAAAGCAGGTTCTTGTAACACCATGCTTTGAATATCGCTAGTTATTTTTTGTAGAACAACCATTTCCGATACATCATCACGAAACCTTTGTGCGCCACTCCATTCCCTACTCCAATCGTAGAAGAATCTGGCAGATGGTTGTTTCTTCTGTTGTTTTTTCCCAACCGTGTCAATAACTTTCTTTATATCTTCTTCTGTATAAAATGGTTTTTTACCGATCAAAGAAAGAAATGCTCCTTGGTATTTTTTTGGTATTTCGTTGATTGTAAATGTTTTTGCGGCAACTTTAAACAAGTCAGAAAAATAAGAGGCTTGGACACTGGCTAAATTCAAAAGCCATAATCTTTCTTCTCCTTTTCCCCGAAGATTAGCTGAAGATTCCTTAAAACCAAGTCTGGGAGGAAGACGCTCATAAAAATAATCAACTTTTTCATCTTGGGTTGCTCCGGATTCAAGAGTATCGGGGGTGTTCCAATATAGTTTGGTTACTCCTTTTTGCTTGGCTTGTCCCATAATGTGTCCAATAAGATGAGTCGCCCAGTCAAATACAATAAATCTTAGCTTGCTATCTATTACCGACAATTCTTCCGGGGTGAATATTTTTTTCTCCGTCATAGATCTCCTAAAGTTTATTAATAATTCTACATAGGTATTAAAAAGTCCTTTAGAACAAAGGGAACCAAGCCTAAAAAAATGAATAAATGTATGTGATCCATATTCCCCTTAGTGTATAATGTTCATGGATTAGAAATGTCATACTCGTCAGAAAATATAAGCCTAACAAGAGCCCAAAGCAACATCAATGATTTTCTTTCTGGAAAAATCAATGATCTTGAAATAACTCCTTTTGCTAACCTTTTTTATCCCTATCTCATGGATAATGGCGGTAGTACAACTATTGTTTCGTTAACTGTAGACATATTGAATTTGAACGAACTGGGCGGCAATGGCTTTATTAACAAAGATTGGATGAACCCTAATCGACTTAGGGATTTTCTTCCAGAAGCTAAACCGTTGTGGGGATTTAAAGAAACACATCATCCCACCAAGCAATCCAGAGCCATTGGTAACGCCTTTTGTTTTTCGGGACAGAATTTGTCGTTTTATATTGCTCCTCAAGGCGAAGGGGCAGGATATGTTGATGGTAGTTGGATTTATTGCAAAACCAATTTAACCTTGTCTGTTTTAGACGTTGTTAAGGGAACCTATTTGCCGCTATATACTTTCTCAAATTTTACAGTTGAGCAAGATGACTCGTCTCGTTATTTTAAGTGGCAAATACCAGAGCAATATAACGAAGCTTTTTCCAGCTTTGGACTTTTTGGATTGTTCGTTATTCGGATTGATGTTGAAAATAGTTATTACCAAGATGCCGAATTTAGAAAACCCATATCGGCCAATTATCTTCAGAAGAATCAAGCTCTATTGCAATTGTTAACTTATTCTGGTGCCAATGAATTAGTTAATGTTCCCTCCCCAGTTGAAATTTTAAAGAGTCCTATTACCAATACCGATACGCTCGAACAAATATTTTCTCATACAATATTTGATGATTTCAAGAATACTAATCAAAATTCTGTTACCGACGATCAAAAAAGAGCTATTGTTGCCGATCAAATTGCGGTTTTATTTGCCTCTCAACATCCTGTAGTTACTGCCGATTATTATCCTTCTAAAATTATAGGATTTGGTGGAGAAGAAACCCTTGCCACTAGTATGTTCATAAAGAAAGCGGTTACTTACGGACAACGTTATCCTGATATTGTTGAGATTGTTAGAGATCGGCTATTCGGGATTATGGCAACTTATAAACACTATAATTTTGTTTCTGAAATAGAATCTCTTTTTTCCAACAACAATCAATCCCTGCAATATTTGAGAGATCCGGCCCGATCTATTTTAATTGATAAAGATGGAAAGATACAAAGAGATTTTGGGGTTGATGGAATTCTTTTTAACCCCTATGTATTGGAATGTATAGGAGCCGATGTTCCCAAAAACGTTACCAGTTCCCTAGCCTTTTCAGTACCCATATCTAGAGGCACGGTGGGGATTGATGAGGTGTTGATTACGGATATTAATAACAATCCTTTAACTTTAAATGTTAATTCGGTAAGAGTTTCTTTTGATGTGGTATTTGGTGCGGATACAATAAAAAGAATTCGTTATTCCATATGGCGGAAAAACAGTTTGGATTACATGGAAGCCGTTGATGAATGGGGAACTACTAGAAGTTATGTTTTCGACTTAAGCGATCTAGTTTCAAGTGAAAGTTCGAGTGAAGATATGGGGGATGTCATTTTTGCACGTATTGATATTGAAGATGAAAATAAATTTGTCAATACATTCTATGCTGAAGAGTTTATACCGGCTAATGAAACCATGTTGGGATTGACTATTGTTAATGTTTTCCAAAGACAGGATGGGACAGGATTAGTGGATACCTATTATGATTACTTTGGGAAATCTGAAATCAACAACTCACAAATAGAATTGATGGTATCGCAAGACAGTGGGAACTCGTGGTCTAATGTCAGTTCAAGTTTTGTTATCGGAGATGTTGGGCTTAGCGTAATGCCGGGGAGAAATCATCTTATATGGAACGCTTCATCCTATTTGGCAAGCAATCTTTCTTTATCAGAAGCCTACATCAAGCTCCAGTTATCCGATGTAGATTTGGCAACTAATGAAGGTTTAAATAGCAACATTGCCGTTCTAGATTTATTGCCGCCTTCTGAAATAGCTATTAGAAAATTATCTATAGAGGAAGAATCAGAAATGTGGGTTAGTTCATCTTCTAGTTCGAGTGAATCAAGTAGTTCAAGCAGTTCTAGTAGTTCAACAGAAATCAGAAGCAGTTCTAGTAGTTCCAGTAGTAGTTCGTCTGTAAGTAGTTCCAGTAGTTCTAGTTCATCAAGCAGTTCAAGCAGTTCTAGTAGTTCCAGTAGTTCTAGTTCAAGTAGCTCAAGTAGTTCAAGTGTTTCAAGTTCTAGTAGTTCAAGTAGCTCAAGCGTTTCAAGCTCTAGTTCTTCAAGTTCTTCTAGCTCAAGTAATTCTAGTAGCTCTAGTAGTTCTAGTTCTTCTAGTTCTTCAAGTTCGTATTCAAGTGAATCCAGTTCTTCTAGTTCCAGCAGTTCTAGTTCTTCAAGTTCTTATTCTAGTGAAAGTTCAAGTTCTTCAAGTTCGTATTCAAGCGAATCCAGTTCTTCCAGTTCCAGCAGTTCTTCTTCTTCAAGTTCTTATTCTAGTGAAAGTTCAAGTTCTTCAAGTTCCGGAAGCAGTTCTAGTAGTTCCAGCAGTTCTTCAATGAGTAGCGAATCTAGTTCTAGTTCTAGTTCTAGCAGTTTAAGTTCTGAAAGTAGTTCTTCTAGTTCTTCTGTAAGTAGTGAAAGCTCAAGTAGCTCTTCGGTTTCAAGCGAAAGTTCTTCAAGTAGTTCTTCTATAAGTAGTGAAAGTTCTTCCAGCAGTGTAGATTCAAGCAGTTCAAGTTCTTCTATGTCTAGTTCCAGTTCTAGTTCGAGTAGTTATGA
>Ga0247841_10000740_pt1 | contig 82104 bp, 74 predicted proteins | sample LaCruzMarch2015__2_FD_192410 | JGI IMG/M metagenome (GOLD analysis project Ga0247841, IMG submission 192410) | Freshwater microbial communities from meromictic Lake La Cruz, Castile-La Mancha, Spain - LaCruzMarch2015_18m | ecosystem: Environmental > Aquatic > Freshwater > Lake | place: Spain... | reverse complement strand
CCTTCTCGAAGTAGGCTGCGGAATCGGGCTTCTTTCGTTTGCGTTGGCTCCTTCGTTTTTTAAAATCACTGCCTTTGATTTGGATGAAGGTATGTTAAAAGAAGCACAATCGTCCCGGCAAAATCTCACCATTGAACCGAATTGTCTTGAGTTTTTGCATTTAAACATGCTACATATCGGCAACCAATTTGGTCAAGAAAGCTTTGACGGAGTGATCTGTTTTGGAAATACTTTGGCCCATTTGGATTCGAAGAAAAGTGTGCTCAAATTTTTTTTACAAGCCAAAGAAGTTTTGAAGCCAAACGGCAGATTGCTATTCCAAGTTTTGAATTACGACTTGATTCTTGATCAGCACATTCTCTCTCTTCCTATAATCGAAAATGAAACAATCCGGTTTGAACGGCATTATGCTTTTCCGATTGATCCGTCGATCGTTGAATTTAAGACGATTCTTACGATAAAAAAGAGCCAGAAGGAAATTGTTCACTGTATTCCTCTTTTGCCCATTCGGAAATATGAAATTGAAGAGCTCTTGCGCCTTGCCGGATTTAGTCACTACAAAATCTATGGAAACTATGCAAGAGAGCTGTTTGGCCCTGAATGTGATTCAGTGGTGGTCGAAGCTAGCTAGACTTTCTTTATAGGTGCGTATTTCAGGTTCAAAAGCCTCTCGCCAACTGTATCAAAGTGTATTCGTAGCACCGAGTCATTATTTACATTCTCTTTTGCCAGAACGATCCCCCTACCCCAGATTTTATGGTAGACTTCTTCCCCTTCAGATATCTCGTCAGATCCGATGTGGCTCTCATCTGTTTCCTCTTTACTTGCTTTATTTGATTGTGTTTTTGGTATATCCCGTGAACCAAAAAAGCTGGACACAGAGGATGTTTCTGTTGTCGGGATTTTAATTTTCACAATATCGATGAGTTCTTCGGGTATTTCTTTTAAAAATCTTGAGGAAACTGTTTTTGTCGTTTTTCCATACATTTCCCGATTCATGGCATAAGACAGATACAGCTCCTCTTTTGCTCTTGTCATGCCGACATAACAAAGCCTTCTCTCTTCTTCCAGTGCGTCGATGTTGCTATTGGACAAGTAATGGGGGAATAAACCCTCTTCCATACCAACAAGGAAAACGATTTTAAATTCCAAACCCTTCACGGAATGGAGTGTCATTAATGTAATCTTCGGTGAATTCTGGTCGAATTGGTCAAGATCAGAAAACAACGTTACTTCCGTTAAAAATGATTGAAGGGTTTTTTCTTCTGCTTCACTCTCAAAACGGTGAATGGCTGTTAAAATCTCATTTAAGTTGTCAATCTTCTCTTTGGCAATGTAGTCTGCATATTCAGATTGAATCGATTCAATAATACCAGACTTTTGCAATAGTTCTTTTGAAAGATCAAACAAAGACATTTTGCTAAGATTATCCCTACCAAACTGGATGGTTTTTAGAAATTCCTCTAATCCCTTTTTTCCCCGAGAGCTGCTATCTTTGTCAGCTTTTAATAAATTGGCGCATGCTTCCAGGAAGTTGAGTCCTTTTTCAGCAGCAATCTGGTCAATTCGATTAATGAATACAGCACCAATGTTACGTTTTGGATAATTGATAACTCGGTTCAAACTAACCCGGTCGAAAGGATTGGCAACCACTCGAAGATATCCTAAAAGGTCTTTTACTTCTTTCCGTTGGTAAAACTTAAATCCACCGATTAACTGGTAAGGGATTCCGCAAGAAATTAATGCTTCCTCAAAATTTCGACTCGCTGCATTTACTCGGTATAGAATCACAAAATCATCAAGTGATTTCTTCTCCAAGGCCAGTTTGTCTTGGATGATTCGAACAATTTTTAATGCTTCATCTTTTTCGTTTGAACAAATAATGAGGTGAATAATATCCCCATCCTTATTATTTGTATACAGCTCCTTAATCTCCCTTTTCTTGTTATTTTGAACGATTAATTGGGAAACTTCTAAAATCTTTTTTGTGCATCGATAATTTTCTTCTAGCTTGATTGTTACAACGTTTGGGTAATCTTTCTGAAATCTCTGCATAATACAGGGATCAGCTCCACGAAAAGAATAGATGGACTGATCGTCGTCCCCGACAACGCAAATATTCTGATTCTTCTGGCTTAACAGCTTTAAAAACATATATTGGGAATGATTAATATCTTGGTATTCATCAACCAAAATGTGCTGAAAAATGTCTTGATAGTGTTCCAATTCCGAGGGAACCTGCTGAAAAAGTTCAATGGATTGTACTATCAAATCATCAAAATCTAGCGCATTGTTCTCTTTTTTATGTTTTTCATACAATCCATATATCGTATTCACAATTTCAGTAAATCCGCTTTTCCCTGCCATACTTAGGTAATGTTCAGGAGAAATAAGTTGAATCTTGGAATCAGAAATCGCGCTATAGATTGCTTTTGGATTGATCCGTTTAATATCAATATTAATTTCTTTCATGCAATCTTTAATTAAGGACAAAGAATCTTCTTCATCAAAAATCATAAAATCATTTTTTAAGCCGATGTTCTTACCAGAACAACGTAGAATCCGTAAGCAAATTGCATGAAAAGTACCAATCCAGAGATTTTTTATATCAATATTCAATAAAGAAATTACCCTGGTTTTCATTTCTTCCGCTGCTTTATTTGTAAAAGTCACAGCAAGAATGTTTTTCATGGCTATCCCATGGGATAATAAATTTGCGATCCGGTACGTGATTACTCTAGTTTTACCTGAACCTGCGCCGGCAAAAACTGCCATTGGTCCTGAAAGAACAGTTACAGCCTTTCGTTGCGGTGGATTGAGGTCATTCTGCAGAGAGGCATCTATTCGAATCCGATTTTGCATGAAACTAACCAACCTTTGCTTTGTATCAAATATATTTTATCCGCTTCGAACTATTTTTTGATCTCTGCGGATTCAATTTACTTTTACTTCTTCTAATTTGGAACAAACACTGATCAAGGACTAAGCGATCCATTTTTGTTATAACAGCTAACTCGTGAGCTTCCTGAAGGACAACGGGATACCCAAATCCTTTCTTGAGCTGATCTAGCAACGAGTTAATAATATTACCCAAGCTACCGACGGAATGTTCTGCGCATTCTATTCGAGCAAACTCCCTATTGTTATAAACATAAAAGAAAAAAATTCTATGACCATTATACTCCGTTAATATGGAAGCGACACTTTCAAACAAGGGACTAATCTGCCAATCAACTGTTTGGTCAAATGGCAAAATCTCCCGAAAGAGATGATCGTCTGATATTCGGGAAAAAACCTTGCATAGAGAATCATGACATTGTGAACAATTAAAACTGTCCTTCGAGCAATGTAAAATTCGTAGACTACCGAGGATGTCAGAAGATTTTGTCCCGCTTATATACCCTATAACGTGGATTTGTTTTTCTTTTGCATCCGAAAGTACTTGTCGGATCGATTGAAGGGCATAGTCTTTCAAAGTATCCGGCTTATCTTGCAAATGCCATTGGATCAAACCTCCATCCATTAAAACCATATCATGTTGATGAAGGTTTGCCATCATACGAAGGGAAAAATCAAACTCCTTTTTAGTTCGAAAAGCTGGTATCAGTGTATTGAAATCTTTGGAAAAGAAGTCTGTGTTTTGATCTAACTCCCTCTCTATTCTATCTGGATCAAATAATTCGGGGTGCGATTCGAAGTGACTGACTTTTTTTTTCGGATAATCAATGAGTAAAGCACCGATATTGATGATAAAAAAAGGCAGTGTTTGGCTCTCAAGGTCGTCTGATTCAACCTGAGAGCCATCAATGGCGGTAATTGAGTAAGGTCTTATGTCTGAAGCAATATCGCATGAATACCCCCTTTTTGGTATTCCATATAAGAATGTTGGTTGTTTAGTTTCTGTTTGACTCTCGAAGGTCATACTGCTTTTCATCAACAAATCATATAGCTCTTTGATAGCAGGAAAACTTTCCTTTGATGTATCCCAAAACTGAGCGTTAGTCTTGCTAAAACTTTGTAAATCTTCTGAAAGAAGCTTTGTGTCTAACAAAATAAGGAAGAATCCTTTTAATCAGTCTTTTTTGGGACAAATACATCAACAAAGGAAGAAAAATCGTTTGAATCGTCCCTTTTAATCTCTCCTCTAGGTGATTCATTTTGATCTTCTGTATCAGCCTCCTCTTCAGGCGGCAAAATACTTCTTCGGCTTAATTTTATTTTTTTCTGTGAGAGGTCAATTTCAACAATTTCTGCTTTTACCATATCGCCAATTTCAAAAATCTCCCCGATTGAGCTGATGCGTTTGTTGCTAACCTGTGAGATATGCATAAAAGCATTGATGCCTTCTTCCAATTCGACAATGGCTCCAAAATTAAGATCCTTTATGAGTGGACCCTCCACTATTTGACCTAAATTGTATTTTCCTTGTATTAAATCCCAAGGATCCTCTAAAGTTCTTTTGTAGCTTAAGGATATTTTTTGACGATCATCACTAATTCCGATGACGCGGACATTAATTTTCTGTCCCTTTTTTAATATATCATACGGTCTTTTTGTGTTTCCCCAGGAAAGTTCAGATACATGGACTAGACCTTCTACATAGTGGCCTATGTCAACAAAAGCTCCATATTCAACTAGATTAGTAACAGTACCTTCCAGGACTTCATTGACTTCCAAAGAAGCCATAAATTCGGTACGTTTCTTGAAACCCTCTTCTTCATCAATCGCTTTTCGTGAAACGACTACTTTCCGTTTCTGGTTATCAAACTCAATAATTCTTACATCCATCTCTTTTCCAATGAATTGATCGAGATTCGATTCCTTTCTCATTCCAATGAGTGAGATAGGGAGGAATGCTTGTATTCCATTGATATCAACAATTAATCCACCTTTGACTTTCTCCCGGACAATAGAAGGTATAGAAGTTTGGTCTTGGAACGCTTTTTCGATTTTATCGACTTGTGTTTGGTAAACAGCTTTTCTATGAGATAAAAATATACCGCCTTTTGATTTTTCATCACGAATAACTTTGACTGGAATCTCATCTCCGACTTTATACTGCTGGTCCAAAGGAAGATTGGGGTCATGAACTACCTCTTCAATCGGAATGAAGACTTCACTCTTTCTACCAACATCTACAAGCAAACAGTCATAATCAATTTTAACGATTTTAACGTGAATCACATCAAATCTACGATATCCAGACACCGTTCGATCTGTATTCGTCAGAATTGCATTTTCGAATTCATCCAGGATTTTTTCATCTAAATTAACTTTATCAACATCATTCATGAATACACCTCATCAACACCATATAATTAAATACAACCTACCATAATAGTTTATCAAAGTTTAGATTTTAAGTAAAGTTGAACAAACTTTATTTCATATTTTTTTGATAAAAAGACCTTTTTCGCTTAAAATTATTAAGTTATAGTTTTAATTGTTATAGTTCTTTGGGAGGAAAAATGAAGAAATATTTTGGTTATGCGTTAAAGATATTGTTGTTCACACTTGTTTTGACCCAGTTCCAATCTTGTAAGCTTTTCCAGCAAGCTCAAGTAACCAATCAACCCAAGCAAGGGCAGCAACCCATCGAAAACGGGAAATCACAAATAAATATCCGAATTCCAATTAATAGCAAAATTGTGTATGTGAGTGGACAGGAAATCACTCTAGACTCTCCTCCTGCCTATATAGACGACAACATGACAACGATGGTGCCCCTTCGATTTATCTCTGACATTATTGGAGCTAAAGTGGAATGGGTTCCAGAAACGAAAGAAATAAATGTTTCCCAAGAAAATAAGGAAATCAAGTTACAGATTAACAATTACGTGGCTCTTGTTAACTTAAAGGAATTTCAGCTTGTTTCTCCCCCGCAAGTAAAAGACGAAAGAGCTTTTGTGCCCTTGAAGTTTATTGCACAGAATTTAGATTTTAATTCTGAATGGATTCCAGAAACTAAAACGATCATTTTAACAAAATAGTTTTTTGTAGAACTCTTTTATCCGATCGTTACGATTTCTTGTTCTTTTAAATGAACCGACCTGAATTCTATTTCCTTTTCAATTTGGGCTGTCCATGTCTGGTTTGATACGATAAGTGGTATTGATTCCTTGGCGGCTTCGAGTAGTTTGATGTCTTTATCCATCTGGATCAGAGAGACTGAAATAAAACCACTTTGTTTTTCTCCATATAATTCTCCAGGTCCTCTTTGAACCAAATCTTCTTCTGCAATAGAAAAGCCAGAGTTGGTTCTTTCTAGTATAGCCAGTCGGTTTTTTGCTTCTAAGGATGATACGGATAAAAAACACCAGGACTGCTGTGATTTTCTTCCAACTCTTCCCCGAAGCTGGTGAAGCTGAGCAAGACCAAATCTTTCTGCATTTTCGATGAGGATGATCGATGCTTCCGGTATATCAATACCCACTTCAATCACTGTTGTGGAAACGAGAATGTTTCCTTCATTTGTTTTAAATACATTCATTATTTCTTCTTTTTCTTGTGATGACATCCTGCCATGAAGAAGCAAAACACTTAGCTCAGGAAATACCCCTTTCATTTCCTCAGTTTTTTGTATCGAACTCGCAGCTTCAATCTTTTCAGATTCTTCAATCAAAGGGCAAACTATATATACTTTAGCTCCTTTTCCAATTTCTTTTCTCATGAATTCATATATATCTGGCAAGTGCTTTTGTTCTACAATTTTTGTTGATACTTTTCTGTCCCCCCCAGGTATTTCATTCAGTACAGATATTTCCAGGTCTCCATATCTTGTCATTGCAACTGATCTTGGGATTGGAGTCGCGCTCATAACAAGCATATGAGGGATAGTTCCTTTATTTTTTAAAGATAGACGTTGCTTTACCCCAAATCGATGTTGTTCATCAACAATTACAAGTGCCAATTTTCGAAAACTCACTTTCTCCTGGATTAAGGCGTGAGTTCCAACAACAACATCAATTTCTCCCCTTTCCAATTTCTGCATACAGTCAGCTTTTTCTTTTTCTTTCATTTCACTGATCAAGAGTCCTACTTTAATACCATGAGGTTCTAAGAATTTCGAAACCACACGATAGCTTTGTCTTGCTAATATTTCAGTTGGTGCCATAAAAGCAGACTGCATATCATTTTTGGCGCATAAGAAGAAAAGAGAGGCAGCTATTGCAGTTTTTCCAGACCCAACTTCTCCGTGAAGAAGACGATTCATTGGATTTCCCGATAATAGATCATTCGATATTTCCTTTAGGGAGTTTTTCTGAGACATTGTTAATGTAAAAGGCAGGGATTTTAAAAAAATATCAATTAATTTTGGTTTATTTTTTAGCAAGATTCCTTTTTCATGGCTGTTTCGAAGCTTCAATTGAAATAATCGGTATTGTCCTAACAAAAACTCTTCAAATACAATACGCCTCCTGCTTAACTCTAATAGCTTTGCGTCTTCTGGAAAGTGAAGATTCTGTATTGCTTTTGACCTTTCTGGAAGCATTTGCTTGGACAGTATTTCTTTTGGAATAAATTCATAAATATTGCTAATGACTGCCTCTAGCTGATTTTTGATGAGTGATCGAAGTGATTTGCCGTTTAAACCCGCTGTTAATCTGTAAATAGGTACTATTCGACCGGTGTGTATCGTTTCTTTGCCTTCTTCTATAAATTCATATTCTGGGGAATCAATGGAGAATTTGTTATATTGAAATTGAACTTTCCCCGAAAAAATAATTTTGTTCTGAATATGATCCTTAAACAATTTAGTTAAGTATTTTTGATTAAAAAAAGTAAGTTGGATGTAGCCAGTTCGATCGTAAACAATAACATTTAATATCGCAAAATTTCCACGTAAAAATTCTTTCACATCAATAATGGTTCCCATAAATGTCTGGTGTTCAGATACTTTTGCCATGCTTAAAGAGATAATATTGCGTAGGTCCAGATAGTCCCGGGGGAAAAAATAAAGCAGATCAAAAAGAGTAAAAACTCCTAATTTTTCAAAAAGTTTTGCTCTTTTAGGGCCGATTCCTTTTATGTATTGAATTGGTTTGGATAAATCATTCCGAGCGAGATCTAAATTTACATAAACCGATTTAAAGGGTGTTGCTGCTTTTTTAATCTCATTGAGAGTTTGATTTAATTTTTGAAAATTAGTTTCTGAAGGAGAGTTTTTGTATTCATTAATTAGTTTCTGTAAATTATGGATTATTTCAATTTGGGGAGTGCTTAAGTAGTCCCTTTGAATCGATTCTATTTTCCGAATGGCAAAATTAGAAAATCCACCAACAACCGTTTGATCCTTGAAACCATTTTTTGGTTCATATGACAAAGGATTCTGGATTGAATTGATTAATTCAATCAGCTCTAAAGGTTTCATACGTCCCTGGTTTGATCCATTGAGCAAGGAAACGACTCAGTTTTTCCTGATCACCGGAAGTATAAAAAAAATCTCTGCCTTTTTCAGGCTTCCTTGGGAACAACTCATAAATCTTCTTTGTTTGGTTCATGACTCCAATCGATGGATCCATGAGATTAAATCGTTCTTCATACTTTTCTTTGATAATTGACCGTAAAAAAATAAAATGAGTACAACCCAGCACGATTGTATCAACTCCCAATTTCTCCAAATCATCTAGTTGTTTGTACAAATATGCTTTTGAATCTTGTATCTCCATGAGATTGTTTTCTACCAGGTGCACTACTTTAGGAATCTGAACGGTAAAAACCTGCACACCTTCGGTCCATTGTGATACGAGTTCCTGGTAAGCAAATCCGTTTGATGCTGAATGAGTAAGGAGTACAGCAATTTTTCCTGTTTTTGTAATTTGTGCAGCTGGTTTTACTGCTGGTACAGTTCCAATGAATGGGATAGAAAATGTTTCCCTTAGGTATTTAATGGAAGAAATTGTCGCTGAGTTGCACGCGATGACAATTAATCCTGCTCCTTTATCGACAAGGAATTTTGTAATTTCCACTGAATATTGCTGGATTTGGCTTTCAGATTTTTCACCATAAGGAAAGTGTTTTTGGTCTGCGTAATATAGAAATTGTGTATTTTGGATCCCTTCCTTCAAAATGCGATAAATCGAAATACCACCAATTCCTGAATCAAATATACCGATCATACAACACTAGGTTCTACAAACAATTCCCCCCGGTCAAAACGTCCTAGATCTAATTTTGTCCTAACCTCAGGAATCGATAAAGGTTCATTACAAATCATTTGAGCCATCAAAGTAGAAGCCATGGGCGCAATCATAAAGCCATGACCAGAAAACCCGCAATTAACATAGAACCCCTTTGTTGGTGTATCCCCAATGATAGGCGTTTTATCGGGAGACATATTGTACATACCAGACCACTGTCTAACAACCCTTGCATTTCTAAGGGGCGGAAGAACAGATGTGACTACTTTAGAACATTGATGCAAGAAATCATACGAATATCCATGATTGATCCCTTTTGGTTCCTTGGGATCACCAATACCCATGATGATAGCTCCATTCGGTTCCTGTTGTGTATAAAAACCATGATAAAAACTCATAACCATTGGTCGAAAAAGGGGCTCAATTGGTTCGGTTATCAAAATCTGGTGACGCTGGGAATAGGTTGGAAGTTTCACTTGAGCCATTTCTGCGACGATTTGGGACCATCCTCCCGCTGCATTGATTATGATTTCACATTCAATTTCCCCTTTGTTTGTCGAAACTTTGTTGACTTTGCCTTCCTTTACACCAATGCTTGTCACTTTTGTATTTTGGTTTATTTCTACACCAAGTCGTTTGCATGCTCCTGCGTAGGCTGCTGTTGTATGAAATGGATTGAGATGGCCGTCTTTATCGTGGTAAGTCGCACCCAATAAGCCTTCAAGGGATACAATTGGCACGATGTTCCTACATTCCTCTGGTTTTAGGAAATGAACGTTTAAGCCAAATTTCCTTTGTAGATCGATATTTTTTTGGAATTGAACCAATTGTGTTTCTGTATAAGCTGGCATAAAGTACCCTGTTTGGTTGAATTCGATATCATGAGAGTATTTCAATTCTTCCTGTAAAGTTTCAAATCGTTTTACAGATCCGATAGAAAGTTTCAGGTTCATTTCGGTGCCCCACTGCTGACGAACCCCAGCTCCGCATCGACCGGTAGCCCCAGAGAAAAGCGTGTTCTGTTCTAATAAAACAATGTCCTTAACACCTCTCTTTGCTAACTCATAGCCTATAGAACAACCAATAACGCCCCCCCCAATAATTACCGCAAAGGCTCTATTCTTCATCATGAGCCTCCTGTGCAAGAAGACCGAGTGAAATGGTGATGGCTGGAGGACGATAAGAAGGATCTTGTAAATCTTCCATTTTTTGTTTAGTAGCCTTAGATAATTCTTGCCGAATCAAATTCTGGCAAGTTTTGCCCTGGCACTGCCCCATTCCGGCTCTCGATAACCGTTTTATTTCATCGAATGTTGTGTAACCCTCTTTGATTAGTGTACGGATTTCTTCCAGAGTAACGTCACAACACCGACATAGGATAGTTTCATTCTCATTTTGCATCATTTGCACTCACCGATCCTTATATTCCTTGCTTCCATACACAATGGTTTCGGAATTGCAATCCATACAGTCTTGGATTTTGGATTTGTTTTCACGGTTTGAACTTTGACAACTCTGCCAATTCCAATGATTTCGCCTGTTCGGTCCAATAAGCTGTATTGAGCTCCTTCGGTTGGAATTGGTAACAATTCGTAGGGGATTTTAATCAGTGCTTCGTTTTCGGAATAATTTTTCCAGACTATGAAGATTGCTAAGCCAGGACAAGCAGAGATGCACAATCCGCATCCATTGCACAAATCCATATTAATTTCTGGAGTATCATTGATGTGTTCAAACTTTTTTATTGCTCCTTTTGGACAAGCATCCTGGCAAGGATTACAGGGTATCTCCTGAATACACTCAATCACAGCAACAGGTCCATTTTCCAAACGATTTTCTGATGGCAAGCGAGTCCCTAATTCTTCGAGCTCAAGAAATCCCTTATCCTTATACATGGGAACCCTCCACTTTAGACAAGCCATATCGAATTTTTTCCCCGATTACTCCTGCTCTCATTGCTTCCAGAAATTGGTTTGCTTCTTCTTTTATTTTCTTACTCTCTATATTATGGATCCCAAGAGATTCTGCTGTAGAAATTCCAGCAATCGTGCCTTCCAACATTGCTGAACTTGCTTCTTCAATTCCAGCTACATCCCCTGCAATGAAAACATTAGGATTCGTAGTCTTTAGGGTTACATCCCTTATAGCAACCGAGCCACCAAGCTCAGGAATGTATTTCATTTCACATCGTAGTTGATACAAAAGTTCAGACAAAGGGCTAAGACCGACTGAGAGACAAAGTGTATCACATTTAACTTGTCTTTCGGTACCAGCAACCATATTCCATTTTTCATCCATATCGATCAACTCCACGCCTTCAACGTTTTCATTCCCAATCGCTCTTTTTATTGTAGTTTTTGTAAAGATGGGAACACCCAGCCTTCTTATTTTTGCCGCGTGTACAAAGTAGCCTCCTACCGTTGGCGCTGCTTCAATGATTGCTTTCACATGGGCCCCCGCTTGGATTAATTGATAAGAAACAATCAGCCCAATGTTGCCAGAACCAACCATGACAACTTCTTTTCCAGGCAGAACTCCAAAAACGTTCATTAGTGTTTGAACAGCCCCCGCTCCAAAGATTCCCGGAATCGCATTGTTTTCAAACAAGAGAAACTTTTCCGAAGCACCCGTTGCCAAAATTATTTTCTTAAAAGAAATACGATGAAGGATCGTATCATTCTGCAGGGCTAAGAGAATATTTTCTTCCGGGTAATATCCAGAAGCAATTGTGTCCAACAGTATCGTAATATTGTGAAAAGACATCGTTTGTTCTGTTAGCTTGGTCCCGATCTGGAATCCTCTTGTGCCGGCAAATTGTTCTTTGGATCCAAAGAACATATGGGTTTGCTTTACGAGTTGACCTCCCAAAAAAGGATCCCGCTCGATTAAAAGGACCGACAATCCTGTCTTGCCTAAAGAAATGGCGGAACAGAGACCAGCAGGCCCTCCACCAATGATTACTACATCATATCTGCTTTGCATTTTTTAAGCACCCCTCTTGTTTGGTTCAACAATCATCCCATCTGAAATCCTTTTCGTACAAGTCCTAACATTTGGGATACCATCAACCTTCATCAAACAGGAGGAACAATTTCCAATGCAGCAAAAAATACCACGGGGTTTGTGTTGTTTTAAGCTTTCAGATAATTTCTTGATACCAGATGCATAAAGAGTTACCGCAATGGGCTCATCATCAAAGCCTTCCACTGGTTTTGCATCAAAATAAATTGTAACCTTTTTTCCCTTTTTAATGTCCAAGATCGGATGTTCAGTAATTCTCACCAGATCCCTCCTAATGCTATGTATATCAATTTACCAGCCAGAAATTATAACACAATCACTACCATTTGACTAACCAAACTGTGCTTGTACAATGAATCGGAGAAGATAATATAATGAAAAATAGAATGAGCATATCGAATCCATTAGTTTTATTAATCGTTCTCTTTTTATTCCTTTTGAGTTTAACTATTTTGCAAATAAACAGATCCCAGCTAAAAGACTCTCAAGGAACAATTTCTACAATACTTTCTCCCGATATCATGGGGTGGTTTGATGCCTACCCAACAGAATCCAAAGAAATCCACTATTACTTGAATCATTTACCTTTGCAGAATATTCAATCAACCCAAATCCCAATGTTTCCATATGAAAATGCATTTTATATGATTTTAATCGAAGAGGGTGAAGAAAACAGTCTTATTTACAAACAAGAAATCGAACCTTATTTTAGAAACAAATTGCATTCAGTAATTACATTCACAAAAGAAATTACCCCTTCTCTAAACAAAGCAACAGAAAAAGCAGAGTTAGCAGGAAAATCTTGTGTATTTGTGATTTTTACATCTGGAAAAAAATCCATTGAATCACGGGTTATATATCGACCGAAATTTCCAATTTTTTTATTTAATACAATATATACAGACAAGAATCAGAAAAGCCTGATTGGTGACTTAATAGTAGCTTCTGGAGGAAAAATATTCCCAGAGGTTTCACAGGCTTCCTTTATTGAAATGGATGCTTTAATACTCACTCCCGTACAAAATCAACGCATTGTTTTTTCCTTGCGAATTCCTTTTTTCAGACGGTTTTTTCCAAATACGATTCAGGTTGAATATGGTTCCACGATTCATGAGTTTCGCATGGGTATTCCAGAAAAAGCTTTCAAATGGGTGACGCTTTGTCAGCAAATAATTGTATTCTTCATCATTCTGACAAGTTTGCCGATAATTTTTTTACTTATTATTCGATCCAGAAAAAAATGGAAAAAACGAAAAAGAAAAGAAGCAAAAAAAAAGTCATTAAAGAAATTTCATATCGGCTGGCTTTTGTTAACTTTTCCAAAGAGCTCCTCCATTCGAATTTCTAAAAGTTTTTTTACAATTGGCAGTTCAGAAAAATGTGACTTGGTTTTGCGTGAATCATCAATTTCTGGCCATCATTGCCAAATCATAGAAAATGAAAATGGATTTTTGTTACTGGATTTAAAAAGTAGAATTGGAACCTTCGTTAATAATAAGCTGATACAGCAACAACTTTTAGAGGATGGAGACCAGATCACAATTGGAACAATGATTCTCGTCTTTCACAAAAGTGCATTACAATATGTAAGTGATGAAAAAGTTTTGTAAGTACGTTACAACTTATTTTGTTCTCTTTGCCCTCTTATTTTCCTATCAAAATTCCGCTGTTGGCTCAGAAGGATTCTTTAAAATCTTTGCAGAAATCACACCGTTGTATTCTTTTACGAATGTATTGGATTATGTGGCTATATCCCAAAAAGGAGATACGATTCTTTTTCGAACAAGGGGGAAGCGATCCGGAATTTCAAACATTTACATCGCAAATTCAGCTGGCTTTGGGATAAAGCAAGTTTTTTCCCCAGGAAATTTTAAAATAGGTTTGAATGAAATCTACCTGGACAATATTGATTTAAACCCAATTATCAGTGGAAATGGCAATAAAGTGGCCATTGGTCTTCGCGCCCCTCGGGAAGTTGAAAAAAAAACAGATTATATGCTAGTTTACGATATTCAAAAACAAAGCTATTCAATCTTTCCATTGCGGATACTTGTTGCAGGCTGCAATTATGCTAGACTTCCCACTTTCAAGAATTCAAGAAGTATTTATTCGATGGATTTTGAAGGCAATAAAATTGTAATCCAAGTTGAATATGGATTTCAATCTGTTCATTGTTCCCAGTATGACACGGGGCTCACTTTGATGAATACAGATGGATCAAACCAACAAAACCTAATAGGACCCGATGAATTTATCCAATCAAATTGTTCTTTTTATTGGAAAAATTATCCAAAATCTCCCCATCAACCTTCTTTAAGTTTTAACGGAGAAAAAGTAATTTTTTACGGACAAGCATTTGAGGTTAAGGATCCCTATGAAAGAAACGGAGAACTTTTTGTAATTAATTCGGACAGAGGAAATCTTAGACAATTGACATTTTCCAAACGATTTGACCAAAAACCGGAGAAATTGGGAGACTACAAGTTAAATTATTATGGCAGTCGTATTTTTTTCAAACAATCTCTAAACAACATCAATTATGTTGCTTCAGTAGGCTTAGACGGGAATATCTCCCAGATGCATTTTCAAGCGTCACCAGACTTAAATTTTATTGTCAGCGGTGATGGCAGAAAAATCTATTTTATCGATCCGCTCCTCTCGAATAGTCTTGTGTATTTTGACCTGGCCAAAGAGTCAAAAATCATTGTCATTGATAGGACCTGGAGCGGAATCAATAATAATTATGGATTTCTTTTAAATTGCGATAATGAATCCCTTTATTCCAGTAATCTTACGAACTTTGATGGAAACTTCCTCATCTTGCCATTAAAAAATGAGTGGGTTTATGCGTTAAAATTAGAATCAAATCTTATTACTCCTCAGAACCTAATTCTGGAGTTAAAAATTGGCTCTGTAACAGCAAAAATTGGAATTCAATGGATAACTCTTTCCTCTGCTCCCTATATTAAAGAGGGCAGAATTATGGTTCCTGCAAAATTGTTAGCGGAGACCTTTGGGATTAAGTATGTATGGAGTCCAAAAGACCAGAGTCTGCAGTTCAAACTTAACGGAAACAACCTAACCGTGTTTGTTGGTAAAAAATATCATAATTTCAATGGAAAACGAATTAATTCTGCTTATGCTCCCGAGATAAACTCAAATCAAGTTTATATTCCTGCAAAATGGGCGAATGATTATTTCAATTTAACTCTTGTTTGGACTTCAACGAATCAAAAACTGTTGATTAAAAGATTCGAAAAGGAGTAAAGAGTGCTTTTCTATGCAAAGGGAAGAAAAATAACCTATGAGTGCGGTATGCTTTTAAAAAAAATATTTGAGAAGCAACGGACGATTTATAAGAAAGGGGAAATAGATCTTGTTACAGATGCAGATCATCTTTGCGAGTCATTTTTCCTGAAAAGAATCAAGCACTGTTTTCCCACACATTCTATCCTGTCTGAGGAGAGCGGTTTAACATTAAACGATGAAGATAACCTTTGGATTATTGATCCGATTGATGGGACAACAAACTATAGCCGACGTCTTCCCATCTTTTGTATCTCGGTCGGATTTGCTTATAAACAAAAGCTTCAGTTTGGGTTTGTCTTTGCTCCCGTATTGAATCAATTTTTTGAAGCCAATATTGGCTCAGGAGCATTTTTGAATCGAAAAAGAATACATGTATCGACTCAGAGTAAGCTAAATGATTGTTTTCTGACGACGGGTTTTCCATACAATATAAGGACAGATAATTGTTTAGATAATGTGAAACTTTTTTCTCATTTTTCCAAGAAAACATTAGCCGTTCGAAGGCTTGGTTCTGCAGCCATCGATTTATGTTATGTAGCTTGTGGAATTTTTGATGGGTATTGGGAAATCAGTTTGCATCCGTGGGATTTTGCTGGAGCGAAGGTTATTTTAGAAGAAGCGGGAGGACTGCTTACAAACTTTAAAGGGCTTCCGATTTCCTTAAAAGATTCAGACATTCTGGCAACAAATTCCATCGTACACTCCGCAATGATCGAGAATATCGGTTCGATTCATGAAACATAAAGCTATAGTCCTTTTGCTCCTTTTTTGTATATTTCTATCAGCTTCCTTTCATCCAAATGCAATCGCGGTTACAAAAACGGCAGAAATATCAATCGATCCCTCTTTTTGGTTATGTGAGGGGAAGATTAAAAAAAATTATAATTTTACAAGTTCAGGAAAATTCTCCCTCGAATGGAAGCCGATAAAAGCTGGCAGTTATTTAAAAACAAAGAAAATCCCGATGAATTGGTCTAGCTATAATAATTTGAAGCTGGATATTCATTCCCTAAAAAATACTGGTTCCTGGATTAATCTAATTATCAGCGATGCCAGCAATGCAATGTCTTGCACGTATATTGAAGTAAATTGGACAGGTTGGAAACGGTTCGAATTTGATTATAACCGACTTTTTTCTGCCTTTAATTCGTCCATGGATATGGATTGGAATCATATCAGCTACTTTGCGTTTGAAAGTCACCCAACTGCCTATCTGAATATTGATAAAACTCAGTTATGTATTGGTTCGCTTACGTTGGAAAAAAAAACAAATAGCCCTACTAAATATGGAGCATTAATCCCGTATCAAAAAGACAAAAGCATATTGTTTCCTTCTTCTCAAATTCAAGAATTTAAAGAAATGATGGATACAGGGACAGATGAATTGTTCATGTCAGCTGTAAAAAAAATCGAGGAGGGCAAAAATCGGTTTTTGAATCGAAACACACTAAACCTAGAAGATTTACGAGATGCAATATTTTATGGAAAACTATTTGAAAAACAGGATTTGGTGGATCAAGGTCTTCTGGCATTAGGGAAAGTGAATAAGGACTTCTGGGACGATATTTACAAACAAAATGACATCCTGTTGCAGAACAATTTTATAAACTATGTACTATGTGCTGATTTATTGAAGAGTGATTTAGCTGCTAATCCAAAAACTGAAAATACTATTCAGGCAAACATTAAGTATATGGGCACCCTGGAAAAAGAAGTATGTCAATACTGGATTAATTATTATCCTTATGGAAAAGGAAATAATCATGCCACCCGAGCCGCTTGTGCTCTTGGAATTGCTGCCATTTGTTATCCTTCAATTGAAAGAGCAGACTGGTACTGGTTTTCTTTATATACCCTCGATCGATTTTTTGAATTCCAAATTTCCGAAGATGGTGTTTTGAATGAAGGAACTCACTATTATTTATTCATTATGGAAGTCATGACCTATTTCAACCACTTTCTTATGACCTCCAATCAACTCAATTTATTTGCTGATTTTCCATTTTCTAGAAGAATTGCTTCGATGGTTGATTGGAGCATTAAAATCAGGACGCCAAATGGCTACCTGCCTTCGATAGATGATTCCTGGCAAACCATGGTTTCTTTTCCAGGACGCTTTTTAACTCCATTTTTCCCCAATCGGGATGTATTATGTTGGAGCAGTAATATTCACGATCCAGATACGAATGTGATGGGTGAATCATGGAATGTTTTAAAACCTTTCTACATTCCCATGTTTCTTTTATCAATTGAAACGTTTGAAAAACCAAAGGAGCCAAATTGGTCACCTTGCTTTGTATTTAATGGTGATTCACAAGTAATTTTTCGGGATAGCTGGAAAGAAGATGGAAATTACCTTTTTGCTTCCGGTAAGAAAATGAGCTCTCTCCATGAGCAGGATGATACTGGTAATATTCAAATCTTTTCAAACCAAGCCCCCATCCTTCTGGAAAGTGGATACGGCCCTTTGGGGTGGATCTCAAAAAATCGAGAGTATTATGTTAGTGCAAGTGCGCACAATGTGATGCTAATCAACGACAAGGGACCTAAATCTTTTTACAATGGAGGTGTTGGGCCTATCGATGGTTCCGATATCACTGATTTTTTTTCTTTTTCAAGCCTGGGGTACACAAATATGCATATTAATACAGGCGTACAACAAGAAAACGTATCACAAGACCGATCCATTTTTTTTGTTCCACAATCTGAAACAATACCATTTTATTCCCTAGTAATTGACCATGCAAAATCAGATCGTCTTAATAATTACAAAGTTTTGTTTCATCCAAATGGGGAGAAAATATCTGTATCGAATATTAAAACACAGTTCAAGCTAAATCGAACAGAAAGCCCATCCCTATTTATCGATTTGATACCCCTTCATCCATGTTCTACAAAAGTAAACAAAGGATTTTATTCCCCCTATTGGGAAAAAGAAATACATACGGAATATGTATCCTTTGAACAAGAATCAAAAACGGCAAGGTTCGCCACATTAATTTTTCCTCATACCGAAACATCAAAAGCTGTACTCGAAGGAGAAAGTAACGGAAAAGGGAACTCGAATGAATATTCAATCCAAATGAAAGAGCCAGGACGAACGATTCAAGATTTTATTTCCCAGAACTCTTTCGGGGAGATAAGGCAATTAAAGTTCCTGGGCACGAATGCAAAATTAACGTATTTACGTAAAATAAAAGAAACAAATTCTCTTCATACGCTTTTGATTAAAGAAGGAAGTTATCTTAATCTGAATCAAAACATTGAATTCTTTGCAACCCAGGTGTTTGATTATTTGTATCTTGCCAAAAAAAATGAGATTTATAAATATTATTGTGAATATTCATTGAAGGATAAAACAGCAAAGGCTTTTTTCAAAATTCTGGATTTTGATAAAATCATGTTGGACAACCAAGAAGTGAAATTTCAAAAAAGCGAAAAAGGTGTCTATATCGATTTGCCAGCTGGCAAACATTCTTTAACATTTTATTAGTTGGATTATAATTAGGAGCTACTATGGATAATGATGTAACAGAAAGAATTATTAGACTAAAAGAAGAAAAAGAAGCAATCTTGCTTGCTCACAACTATCAACGCCCTGAGATACAAGATGTGGCTGATTTTGTTGGTGATTCTCTTGAACTGAGTTTAATGGCTCAAAAAACTGAAGCGAAAATGATTGTTTTTTGTGGTGTTCGATTTATGGCAGAAACCGCTAAAATCTTGTCACCAGACAAGATAGTGCTTCTTCCGGAAGAAAGGGCAGGATGCCCCCTCGCCGATATGATTAATCCATACAAATTGCAGATTTTGAAAGAGCAAAATCCGGGTGTACCTGTTGTTTGCTATATAAATTCCAGCGTAGAAATCAAAGCGATGTCTGATATTTGTTGTACCTCTGCGAATGCAAAACAAATCGTTGAATCGCTCCATAGTGAAAAAGTTATCTTTATTCCTGACCAGGGTTTGGGATCTTGGGTCGCAGAGTCTTCAAAGAAACAAATCATTCTGTATCCCGGGTACTGTCCGACACATTATTTGTTAATACCAGATGATATGATAAATGCAAGAAAAAAATATCCAGGAATTCCCATCATTGTACACCCGGAATGTCCAAAGGAAATTCGGGATGAAAGCGATTATATTGCTGGAACAGGTGGAATGATTCGTCTGGCAAGAGAACTTCCAGACCAAAAGTTCATTATTGGCACGGACGAAGGAATGGTGTACCGATTAAAAAAAGTTGTCCCGAATAAGGATTTTATCCTATTATCAAAAAAATTGTACTGTCCTAATATGAAAAAAACGACTCTATATTCTGTTTTAAACGCACTTGAAAATCAAACAAACGAAATTTTTGTTTCAGAGAAATTCATTGAACCAGTAAAAAAAATGCTGGAGAAAATGCTTGGAGCGCCTCATGTTTGATTTAATTATTATCGGGACAGGCATTGCTGGACTTTATACAGCTTTGAAGCTGGATCGAAAATACAAAATCCTAATGATCTCTAAGGGTAAATTATCCAACTGCAATACTCTTCGGGCAGAAGGGGGTATGGCGTGCGCAATTTCTTCCGATGATTCGCCTGCCTTGCATGCAAAAGATACAATTCGAGCCGGAGGGTCCTTGAACAACCTCAAAACAGTTTCTGTATTGACGAATGAAATTTTAGACCGTATCAAAGATATGGAAGCAATGGGTTTCGTTTTTGATCATCATCCCGATGGAAGCTTGATCTTGGGGCTGGAAGGATTTCATAGCAAACGAAGAATCCTTCATAGTTACTCGGATCGAATCGGTGTATCTATCTTTCAGTTCTTGTCAGAAAAGGCAAAAGAATGTCCAAATATTGAATTCATTGAAGATACTTCGGTGACCGATATCATGATAAATGATCAAGGGATCTATTGTGGCATTCAAGCATTGATCGAAGGAAAACCTAAATTATTATCTTCAAAACTACTGATTGTTGCCTCTGGTGGATTCTCCAAGATTTATTCACGAAGCACCAGCGATCCTACGATTTTGGGAGACATGATCTCCATTTCTTTCCGGGCAGGTTTAGAGCTTACTGACCTTGAATTTATTCAATTTCATCCAACCACTTTTATCAAAGAAGGGTTTGAGCCCTTTCTTTTAACAGAAGCATTACGTGGTGAGGGAGCCATACTCCTTAACAACAAAAAAGAACGGTTTATGATGCGGTACCATCCAGAGCAGGAATTAGCGGCTCGGGACATTGTCAGCCGTGCTATTTTTGACGAATCAAAAAAACAGGGAAATGAAATATTTTATTTGGATTTGAAACCAATTGGAAAAGAAAAACTTCTGTCTCTTTTTCCCGGTGTACGGGATGGCTGTCAAAAACGTGGTATTGATATTACGACTGACTTGGTGCCAATCTTTCCTGCCGCCCATTATACAATGGGAGGCATCCGTACAAATTTGCACGGGGAAACAAACATTGAAAACATATATGCTGTGGGGGAAGTGGCTTGCAATGGGGTGCATGGCGCTAACCGCCTGGCTTCAAATTCCTTGATTGATGCGCTTGTTTTTGCTAATAAAACGGCAGATAAAATCATGAATAGTCCTTTGCCAGTAATGAGTGGATCGGAAAATAAAACTGCAGAAAAAAAAGAAGCGATTTCTTATCCCAGTATTACTGAAATCAGGAACCTGAACTGGAAGTACCTTGGGATTGAAAGAAATGAAATTGAGTTGCTTCATTACCAAGAAACCCTAAAGCCTTATTTAAAAGACGCTTTATTCGGGCTTGATCCGACCGATCCGCATCGAATTGAACGAAATATTATCCTGACCTCTTATCTGATCGCAACCGTAGCAAATCTACGCAAAGAATCCCGGGGCGCCCATTTCCGATCTGATTATCCTGTATTGGATCCTAACTACCAATTTTCTTTTGTTATCAGAAAGAATCATCAAGGTGATTTGATGAAAATCACCTATGAGAAAAGAGGGTAAGAGTGTCTTTAGAAATAAATCAACAATTCATACAAAAAATGCTTCAGGAAGATGCTCCATTTGGGGACCCAACAGGAGACTTAATACCAGAAGACTGCCAACGGGAAGCTTTTTTTCTTGCAAAGGAAGATGGCATTATCTGTGGAACAGATATTATTCCAGCTGTTTTTAAATTTCTTGACCCTGGGATGAATATAGAAATTCACTGTGTTGACGGAGAAGAGATTCATAAAAGTAAAATTCTAGCCACGCTAAAGGGCAATATTCGATCTCTTCTGCGCGGAGAAAGAATTGCATTAAATCTCATCTCTTATCTCTCTGGCATCTCGACTCAAACGAATAAATATGTAAGAATCGTAGAACCGTATGGTGTAAAAATCCTGGATACACGGAAAACACTCCCTCTTTATCGTACCTGGGTTAAACAGGCTGTAAAAACGGGAGGAGGTTTTAATCACCGTTTTAGTTTATCGGATCTCTACATGATTAAAGACAATCACATTGAAGCCCTTGGTGGAATTGATAAAGCATTCGAAATGCTTCATCTTCGCAATAAATCTCCTTTTATAAAAATTGAGGTAGAAGTCAAAACTCTAAAAGAAGCATTAAAAGCTTTAAAGTATTCTCCCGATATCATCATGCTGGATAATTTTGCGCCAAAAGAAGTAGAAGAAGCCATGTACTACCTAAAAGATAAAGTCATTATTGAGATATCCGGTGGCATAAATTTAGCAAACATCGAAGAATATGCAAAGTTAAAACCAGATTACATTTCTGTCGGATCCCTGACGCATCATGTGAATTCCCTTGACATCAGTATGAAAATAAAGCCAGAGGAGAAAAGTGAAATTTAGAGGAGTTTTCTTTATCTGTGTTTTTTTAGTTTTTGGACTTAGCTATCCATCTGCTTGGATAAATGGAGTTGAATCTGGAACTCCAGAGCATCATTTTTTTCGCGCTTTAGAAATAAATAAGCCGGGTCATGTTTTTTTTAAATTTAAAAATGTTACGAAAACAACCACCACATTAACAGGGAAACCAATTGAGATTCTCTTTCCAAAAGGCAACGAAAAAAATTGGTATGCCAAATACTGCTTTTTTGGATTTTGTTTTACTGAAGAAGCGAATTCAAATACAAAATTAAAGCCAGGTCAAAGAGAGGAAATGACTGGTACTTTCTTTCCATTACCCGGATCAAAAATCGGCGAGAAAGCAAAAATGGTACTGGATGTCTGGCCAACGAATAGCCCAGAACTTAAAGAACGATTATGGTTTTATGGCGTAGTTGTCGATCCAAAAACAGTTTTGTTAAAATTGAATTCAACGACTTGTGAAATCAACGGAAAGCAGCAAACCTTGGATGCTAAGCCTTTTATTAATCCAACTACCAACCGGACATTGGTGCCATTCCGATTCCTTGGTGAAACGTTTGGCGCAAAAATCCAATGGATTGAGAAAGAAAAAAAAGTTACCTATGAGCTGGGTGATGAGAAACTGACTTTTATTCTTGGAACTGCTGAAGTTAAGATGCAGCTTGGTCCAGATTATAGCAAAATGCTCCCCTTGGAATCCCCTTCTAAACTAACCAACAACCGACTATTTGTACCTGTTCGGATTGTCTCAGAACTTCTTGGGTCCATGGTAACCTGGGAAGGATCATCCCAAAGTATCAAAATTGTCTTCCCCCATTTACCCTCCGAGAATCCAGTAATATTACCGCCGAAATAACAAATAGCATTTATTGGTTAATTTCAAAAGAAAAGTATACTTTTCGCATGGACACAAAAGCTAAAGATGATATAGAATTTTTCGCTTCCTGTTTTTGGGATGTAGATAGATCAAAACTTGATTTTGCGACAGATAGTTTTTTTATTATTTCACGTATTCTTGAACAAGGCACCTTCCAACAAATTCTTGCTTTACGTAGAATCTATCCAGACGAAGCAATCATTGAAGTTGTAAAATCTTCTTCCAGTCTTTCTCCCAGGGTTGCTTCTTATTGGGCTAATTATTTTGATATTTCTTTACAAGATGTAAGAGCATGTTTAAAACAGATACAATTTCAACTGAGACCGTAAATTTATTACTCAGCCTTGATCCGAGTAACCGAGTAGAAAACATTCTACGAAGCTTTGAAAGATCGTTATAAGCAATAATCAATTTTCCTTATTCATTCTCTACTCTATCTCAACCCCAATTTCATTTTCATTTCATCCTTGAGTGCCCTAAGTCTAAATTTTTCTTTCATGAGAATGCTGTAGTAGGCATTAAATTCGGTCACCTTGTTTAGAGTTTTATAAACGTCTCTCAGGACAGCGCAATAATAAGCTGCTTCTTGGTAACTATCCCGGCAGGCTCCATCCACATGAAACTGTATCATTTTCTTGAGAAGGTCAATCGCTGAGAACAACATCATTTCCTTATTTGTATCATCCAGGGCGAGTCTTCTCATATTGACAATGCCATCAATTTCCTTTTGCTTGATTCTGGTTAGAAATTCACTCAAATCTGTTAGTTGCGTTTCAGAAATTTCGATTGCTCGAAAAAGTAGAGACTTCACAACGTATTTCATATAATCATGACGTTCATAGCCAGAGGACCTTATAACAGTTTGAACCAGAGTTTCGGTTTGTCCCTCATAGGATAGAATCTGGAGTAAAAGTGGAATACTCTGAAATCTGGATTGGTGAAGTTTTAGTTTGCTTAGAATCTCAAACTGGAAGGCTTTGATGATATCTGTTTTTTCGGCAAAGTACCTAGCTCTTACGTAGTTGTTTATTGTTTCATCTTGAAATAACATTTTTTTGGCAACATCAAACGCAAGGTCAAATTTTGCCAATCTCTCGTAAGCACCTACCAGCTTATCCTCCAGATCAAATACAATCTCTGGGTCATCAATTTGGGCTAAAGCTTCTTTAGCAGATTGAATTACTTTGTCCCATTGACCAGATATAAAATATCCTTCAACCAGGTCAAAATAAAAATTCTTGTTCCATTCGATGAGACTTTGAGCTATTTTGATTGTATCAAAAGATTGGTTGTTCTTTGCGTAAAAACCTTTTAGGAGGTTGTAGAGAGCATGTTGAAGATCCCATTCTTTTTCCTTTTCAATTAGCTTTCTGATTGATTTTTCCACTAAGGAGATATTGTTTACGTAAGTAAGAATTGGTTTTGTACAAATCTCCCCAAACCGAATCCAGATTTCCAAAGCTTTGTCTATAAGATATTGCTGGTTAGGAATATTTTCCTTCATGGCAAGAAAATAAAAATCAAATACTTCTTCCCAATCGATTTCAATATATTTCATTGGCAATTCAGCTCCCAAAATTGATTCGTCTTGGGATGCTACATGCAAGCAATATAAAATTTCTTCATAAGCCTTAAAAGCTACGTTATAATCTTTGCTCTGCAGGAACATGCCAGTTTTTCGCAGAAACATATAGAAATTCTCTGCCCACTGGGAGCTTCGGTAGAATTCGTCATAATCAAACTCTTCTTCATCAGGTTCTATGTAAAAATCACCAGTAAGACAAGACTCGCAAAACTTATGCAACTTGCTTAAGAATAATTCAGTGCTGACCTCGCCAATTTCCTCTAATGCAATTTTTGCGCTGATGTGTCTGGAAATAAAATTAGTTCGATCTGTTTCCTCTAACTCATCCAGCAGATTGGTAACCAAACACGTTAACTTCTCTTTGGAGAAACCATCTAAAACCTTTTCGATTTTTTTTCTTCCAATCTGATTCATATTTTTTTTCACTTTCCTTCACAGGATCTTATCATTATATTTCAGAATGGAGAAAAGAGCATTATCACCATTGCGCTGGAAATCTTTTTCTTACTCATGTAAACCCTGCCTTCATGAGGGTTTCAAAGTATGGGTAAGGGAGGCATTTAAACGGTCGCTACGTGGTAGTAAGATACTTCCTCGAGTCATAGTACCAAAAAGATGTTTCCCTGCCCGTCCGTCGATATTCACTATAAAAATGTCATTTTACCTTGCATTGATGGTGCTCTACAGGTTTAGAATAAATGAGAGAAAAGAACGTTTTATCGTTAATTTCCGAAAAGACCCGAAATTCAAAAAGTGATTCGATTTGTAAAGTACGCAGTGATGAGGGTTTACAAACATCAATTTCCAAAAAATAGCTCTTCAAAACCATGTATCACTAAAAACACGTAAACAACGCAAAAACGTTGTTATTGGTTAAGCCACGTGTGGTGAGTAGGCCGGGGTAATCACACCACCATCTCACAACAAATCGATTAATTACAAACCTAGCATTCATGACACTTCTTCGAAATATATCGTTTGTTTGCATACAGGCAACAATCTATTATTGAAAGCAATAATGGGCTTTTGCAGGTTTTAGTACATTCACAAGCTCCCATTGACACAGGCTTTGAGGGGTGCATTTTCAAAAACATGCAAAAAAACGCATCATTCGTCTGTCTCTTGTATGAAGCACTGTTTAAAGGTCGTTTTAGTCGCAAGCGTTCATTACAGAGTGTGTATGTTTAAATTCTTGCAAAGCCTGCAGTGATGATGGTTTACAAGCTATAAAAATATACCACAAGCTCTTGAGTAATACTAAAAGCAGGTGAAGGCTCTTCATTTCTTCGGAAACGTTATGGTGATCATTTGGGTTTTAGGCTCATACTGAACAGACGCTCCCAGATTCTCGCTGATGAATCGTACCGGAAAATAGCTTTTACCATTCAGGAAAAAAGCAGGAACATCCATTTCCACATTTTTGCCATCAACAGTTGCTTCAGGATCGCCAATCTGAAAGCTAATTGAATTTTCTCTGGTTGAGATAGTTACACCTTTTGTAGCATTATCCCAATCTATTTTGCATCCACCAAATACATCCATAAAACTATATCCTGCAAAAGTTCTGCCTTTCCTAATAATTGGCAGTGGATCTAAAATAAAAGCTTCATTCTCATTCAAGTTTGTCTTACCAGTCGTGATTTGAATTACCATCTGATTACCAATTGCATCCACAGTTATTGGAAAATCTTTGTTTAATTCTGGATAGTCTGGGAAAGTTACACTAATAACGCTTTGGTTTCTTTGCCAGGGTTCTAACTTTCGACCCAGGATAGTAAACGAAATTTTCATATCTGATATTTTTCCCTGAGCATTGCTGATCTTTATCCATGGAGCTGTTGTATATATTTGATAAGAAAAATCTAAATCTGATTTTAACTGATAGGTTAAATTTATATCTTTCGAGCTAAAAATTGAAAACTTATCCAATTTAATTTCCTCTTGATCCCACTGAATTTCCGGTTTCGATTCTTTAGGATTGTTATGATCCATAGTTACCTTTTGATTGTTCGGATTTCGTTTGGAAAGATCGTAGGTTATCAATATTTTGTGGGAAATTGGATCCCAATTAACAATTGCACTAAGAAATTTTTCAGCCATAAATCGAAGAGGTATTTGAAAGCGACCATTACGTATGGTAGCAGGAACATCCAGAGTTAGATCTTTACCATTTAGCTTTGCGATGGGATTATTGTGTAACAATTCAACTTCCGAATTTCTAAATATATAGGTTATGCTATTTTTTCTTTGTTCAAATTCACCCCTAATTCCAAAGATCTCACCTAAAGAGCCAGCATCTAATAAAGTTCTTTTATTAATAATTCGAAGCATACTCAGGAAAGGTAGTTTCTCTCCATTAATGCGGTATTCTTTTGCATCAATGTCCATCTCAATAATTGAAATTCTGGATTGAACTGAAAAAGAAACTGGTATTTGGATATTCTCATAATTTGTTTGAATAAGGATCCTATTCCCTGAGTAGTGTTTTATTATCTGATCCGTAACATCCAGAGTTAGATCAAATATAATTTCTTCTCCAGCTTTGATTGAAAATTGGTTGACTGGGGATATTAAAAGAAATGGAATGGTCGCGCTAATTTCTCCAACCAGAATTTTATTGGTATTATTTTGGATGATGAGATTTGTATTAATGATTTCACCTATATAAACAAGAGAGAAATCAAATACTTTGTCGTGCCATTTGTTAAAAGAATCCGACTTTATCTCTACTTTAGAGGATGGATCTTGTTTTGCGGTTGTGTGTATCAAATAACATTGAAAAAGCAAAAATATACAAATAAAACTGAGAACAAATTTTCGATTCATTTCGACTTACTCACCTCCTTCAGGAATTTCATACACGATAGTAACTTTTTGGAGTGTTGCCTCCCAGGTAACAGTAGCCCCAAAATTCTCTATAACAAATCGAATGGGAATAAAAGATCGACCCAATTTTATAAGATAAGAAACATCTATTGGCACTTCTTTGCCATTAACCCAGGCGACTGGGCTGTTATAAGTGATTTTTACTATTTTGCTTTTTGTCGAATATGTAATCGATTTAGTTTGAGAATCATAATCTATATTTAAAGAAAAAACTGACATCAATCTTGGCGAAACCATTGTTCTCCCTTTGAAAATAAAAGGAGGAAATTCTATTGGTTCAAAATCTTCACCATTTACCAAAACAGAATCTGTTTTGGTAAATATTTCACAGAGAACTATTTTTGGTTCTATAAGTTCAGCCAACACATTGGTCGAAGTAACAAAAAATAAGCAAATCAGAAATAAAAGGATAAAACGTAGATTTTTACTCATTTTCCCTCTACTTTTTTAAAGTGATAGTTATTTTTTGCTCTTTACTGTTCCAGTCTACTCTGGCTCCAAATGCTTCTGCAACAAATCGAACAGGGACCAAGGTTCGACCGTTTTGGATAAAGGGAGGGGCCTCGAGCATAACAAACTTAATTTTCTTTTTACCATCCTCAATCAAGCTGACAGTAGCTTCGGTATTGTTGATCTGCATATATACAAGAGTGGTTCCAAATGTAATGGTAATCGATTGATCGACAGAATCATAAACAATTTTGTATCGGAAAGCTTCCGCAATAAAGCGTACCGGAACTACTGTCCTACCTTTTGCAATCTGTGGAGGTACATCCAATGGCCATGAAACGCCATCCACTAAAGCGGTTTTCTTTCCAATCCAGAGCTCAAGAACTGTCTTTGGACCAACTATATCTGGTGGCTTTCGATAAACAGTTAATGTCTTTTTTATTATAAGACCTGCACCGTTTGTAACTTCAATAGTAACTGTATTTTTATCCATGTTTAAAACCCATTGAAAATCAAACAATCCATTTTGTTCATGGCGATTGGCTGTGTTGCCAATTATTTTAATATTGCTGATCCCGGATTCTGGATCCGATACTTTTCCCTGGACTAAAATCAAAATTTCCTGTGTTTCGGAATTATCCGATGGAGTGTAGATCTCAATGAGGGGAGGAGTTGTATCGTTTGGAGCTTTGTTGAAAACTGTGATTGTCTTTGATATTTTCAGTCCAGCGCCATTCGTAGCTACAATATCTACCGTGTTTTTGTTTTTTGTTAAATTCCAGTCAAAGATAAACGATCCTTCCGCCTCAACAATATTGGCAACAGATCCAATCACATTCAAGCCTTCGATCCCGGATTCAGGATCCCAAACTTTCCCTTTGACCTGAATTTTACTTTCTTTGGTTTCTGATTGATCAGCTGGAGAATAGATTTCAATCATCGGTGGCGTTGTATCTGCTGGTGGATCTGCTTTTACAACACAAACCGGAATAACAAATAAACATACAATCAAGATTGCTAAACATCGACAAATCCTTTTCATTTTGTTCGCTCCTTTTTAGCACAAACAACATCCAGCTTAATTTATTCCAACAGGTCCCTGAAAATTCATTTCGATTTTCTGTGATTTTGGATCCCAATCGATTTTATAATTCATACTTTCGCCTAGAAATCGTAGAGGAAGAAATGTTCTACCTTTAATTATCACCGGTGTTAACGACAATTGGTCATCTATTTTCTTCTCAATACCATTAACGATTGCAATCGGTTTCCCTATCCAAAGCGTAATATCAATTCGCATGCCAGAATTTTGGATTAAAATTTTTTGCTCTTTTGAATCATATTGAATTTCCTGAACTGCAGCATCTGCAATCGAGCTAAGTGGAACAAAAGTTCGATTTGTTTTCTTTTCGATATAAGGTGCTGATTTCATTTTCCATGTTGAAAACTGATTTGTAATTTGGTTGCTTCCAATTTGTAATCGAATAAAGAAATCTACCTCTCTTGTTAATACAAAATATTCTTCCGATTTATCTCCTCTTGGATTGGTGGCAACAAAAAAGAATACCATTTTTCCTAAAGGCAAATCAAATGCTTTTAAGAATTTACCTTCTTGATCCGGTTTAGTTTCTGCTATCGCAGGTCTTGGAAAATGACTGTTTCTCTCAAGATCATAGTTATCTAATCTAATTGTAACAATAGCATCAGGATCTGTTTTACCGCTTACTGAAATATTAGATTTCCAGGTGTATGACCACATAGGGTTAATTGTTAGGGAGGGAGGAGGATTTTCTTTTGGAGAATATTTTTCAATTTTTAGATGAGTGCAGATATTTGGAAGATCTGCCGATAGAACAATCTTACAAATTGTTTTATTTGCTTCAGGCATTTCATACACAATCGTAATTTCGTAGAGTGCTGGATCCCAGGAGACTATTGCCCCAAATGTTTCCATGAGAAAACGGATAGGTGCAAACGTTCGACCATTTCGAATTAATGCAGGTACATCAATTTGCTTTTCTTCTCCATCCACTTTTGCTGTATTGCTATTTACAATCATTTCGATCACTATATTTTGATCTGTAAACGTAATTTGCTTTGTTGGATTATCCCAATCAACTTTTATATCAAATTCTTCAGATATAAATCGTATGGGAACCATTGTTCTTCCTTCTTCAATAAAAGGTTGTATCGGAATTGGTAATTCTGGAATATATTCTATTCTTCCTCTTGGAATTTGAATCTTAACAGTTATTGGTCTTGCTTTTGTTATACTCGCAGGAATAATTAATAAGCATACAATCAAAATAGCTAGACACTGCCAAATCTTTTTCATCCTTTTTCCCTTCTTGTTCAAAAGGTCAACCGAAGGATTTGTTTTTCACCGTCAAAGTCCATTAAAGGGTGAAAAATTGCTATCACTGCCTCGATTGGACAGACTAGAGTACTATTTTTAATAATAACAGGTTGCTTGAGTGTCAATAAAACTCCATTCAGAAGTATCGTAGATTTATTTGTTTCCAAAACAGCGACGATATCCTTATAAATAATCGTTAAAGCTCCTCCTGATTTCCCCCCCGTATTTGCCTTCCATTCGATTTTTGATCCAAAGGATTCTGCAATCAATCGAAGTGGCACATAGATGGAAGATTTTTCTAAAAAAGGAGCACATGGTAACGAAATATCTTTGGAGTCAATTCGAGCTTTTAGCTGACCAAGCTGCATTTCGATGACAATTTTTTTATCCACCAAATCGAGACGGATTGGCAAAGTGAAGTTCCCACCGCTGGATTTGATATAGATATACTCTTTGTATAGATTGATCCCTAGCTTATCGATATTCAAAATCACATTGATTTCCTTCACTTGATCGTTAAAGGAAGTATTGGACAATTTGATCCAACCGGCAGAAGAGGCAAGAGTCCCTTTTAGCTTTCCATCATTTTGATTGGAAACTGTAAAAGATAATATTGGTTGGGAACCAGGAATTTGTCGACCAAAATCCAACAACGTTTGACTGACTGCTAATATTGGCTTGATATCAGGATCTTCGGTGTAGGGAGAGAAATCAAAAAGAATCGTCGCTTTTTTATTTTTCACATCCCACTGCATTGCTCCTCCCAGATGATGTATCATAAATGGAAGAGGCAAATAGATAGCCCCGGCTCGAATTGTCGCTGGCATATCCGATTCTACAGTTTTCTTGTTGACCATCACTTTTTTGCTGTACAACTGCCACTGAATTGTCTTTCCTTTGGAGACAAAAGTAATCATTTTGTTGTTGGCTGAGTATGATGTTTGGATTTGAAAAATAGCAGGGAATGTTTCAACGGGAACTGTTAGGTTGGGGCTTGCAAACAAAGGTGCTTGTTGTAAAGGACCCTGACGAGTTCCATCAATTCTGTAGAACAGGTTCCCTTCCCACAGCTCTACCTTGATCGTTTTATTTGGATCGATCACTCCTGGTGTAGGAATATAAGGTTTAGTGGGATTGGTGGAAGACCAATATATCCCATCGTCGAGTTTATTTTTTTGGTTGATATCAAGCTGAAGGTATCGGATGATTAATTTTTGCTCCAGCTTCTTCCACTCAAAAGTAGCGCCAAAAATTTCTAAAGCAGTCTTTAAGGGAACTCTATACATTAGCTTGTTGTGGACAGGAGGAACATTTACCTGTAATGGATTTTCGTTGACATAAAAAAGTCTATTCCCAATTTGAGTTTTAAGGATTGTTTCTGGAGAAGTGATAGAAAAACTTTTTGTGTCAGCATTGGAAAAAACACTTAGCGAAAACAATGGAAATAAATCCATGCTGGTCATCGTGGTGCCTTTATCAATATAGGGAGCCTGGATTAAATCTACTTTCTTTCCATTCACCAGGACAATAGGATTTCCAGCCCACAGTTCAACAACAATCTGCCTGTTCTCTGCTCCTTTTACGGGGATAGCTTTAAAAGAAAAGGCAAGAGTCTGGAAACATATCAAAACCGTAACGAAACATGTTATTCTCTGTTTCATTTGGAACCTCTTTTCAAAAGAATAGACCAGAGGTGGACTGGTTTTTCGATAGTAAAAATTTCATCGCACAATATTCCATTGTACGGTGCTTCCTCTAGATATAAGACCTGGAATCGAATGGTTCGAACTTTTCCGCCATCTTCTGGTGTATAAAAACTTAAATATTGATCTTTGGGGATTTGTATTATCTCTGGGATAGGGATCAAAGCTTTCAGATTGCCTTTAAAAATAAACTCTATGTCCCTTATTTTTGGTTTTTCTTTTTGAAAGAATTCAATTTCTTTTTCCAAAACTGTTTGATAGATTTGATTGAGCGTATAATTTGGCTTTTTTTCTGGATTGATGATTTGTGGGTAATACGTGAACAAATCCTTAGTAGTAGCAATCCAAAGTAAATTGGAAGGATCGAGAGCAAATGTAAACTCTTTATTAAAAATCGTAGCTGTACCATATAATCCACTCGTTAGTTTGTTTTTCTCTAGAATGGTGAAAAAAGGGAGATCGTTCTTTAATCGTGAATCTTTGGATGTTTTGGTAGTATCAGGGGTGTCATAACTTCCCACGATATAATGATTTCCATTAATTTTGATCGGACTTAATGGAAGGAAATGATATTCCATCGAAAATATAGAGGTCGCAACTGAGTTATTTGAGCTATAGATAAAATCAGAAATAAAAAACAAAATCACACAAAGCAATACAGTCACAATAATCCAGGGATGTAGCTTTGCCCAATGGAGGATCCTGGCAGAAAATGTGTTATGGGCATTGAATTCCTTGTCTAGCACTTTCCTTCCACCCATCCGTGTGACAACCTTTTGAAACGCTTCTTCTTCGGTGAGTCTTTCACGAAGAACCAGATCTTCCATTTCCTGCCACAAATGACTTTCCAGCTCCTCCATCTCGGAGCGGGTATGCGTCCTTTGATGGTTGATCCATACTTTCCATCTGGCAATCAGCTGGGTGCGTGTTAGCAAGTTTCCAGCTCCCAGATTTGATGAAGCGTAGAATCTACAAAAGTCCATTCCTCTTTTTCTTTATGCAAGAATTTAATTCCCTGTTCTGTGATCTGGTAGTATTTCCTTCGGGGTCCGGTTTCGGAATCCACCCATCTGGACTTGATCAGCTTATCTCTTTCCAATTTGTGAAGCACAGGATACAAAAAACCTTCGTACCACTTCCAGCCGCCTTTGGTGAGATGCGTGATCATCAGGAGGATTTGATATCCGTAGCATTCCTGCTGGCTGAGAATAGACAAGATGATCATTTTGGATGATGCAGCTACTAAATCTTTTGAAACATCGCTCATAAACTTATTCTCCTTAGTATATCGATGTGCGTTATAGTGTATATCAAACTTTGATATAGGTCAACAATTTTTTCAGAAAGCTGGAAGAAAGATATCATCATGGAAATCGTAAAGGATGGATGCCAAAGTTTTGTATAGCAAATTATCAGGTCGTTTGTTAATGATACACAAAAGAGTAAAATAGTTTAACAGTTAGAAAATAAAACAGGAGGAATTTATGGAATCAACGATCGTATCGGTTAAACAGAAGTCCCAGGTAACTATTCCTCAATCGATTATGGAAAAAATAAATTTAAATATTGGCGATAAGCTCGAGATTTTTGTGCATAACAGCCAAATTGTTTTGAAGCCAGTTGTTATGGTACTAAAAGAACAAAGTTGGTTTTTTTCCAAAGAATGGCAAGAAAAAGAAAAAAGAGTGGAAGAGAATATCCAAGAGGGAAAGATTGGTAAAGTCTCTACTTCACAAGAATTGTTGAATGAACTGAAAAAGGAATGATCTATTTTTCCCAGGAGTTTAAAAGAGCATATCAATCTATGAATAAAACCGATCAGAAAAAGGTAGACGAAAAACTGCAATTGTTTGTTCAAAATCCCCATCACCCATCCCTCAGAACCAAAAAAATACAATTCCTGGAACATATTTGGGAAGCATCGATCAGCACCAAGATCCGATTTACCTGGAGCTATTTCCAGAATGGAGTTTTGCTCAGAACCATTGGATATTAGTATATCGATGTTCGTTATAGTGTATATCAAACTTTGATATAGGTCAAGAAAAAATATATTTATTTAGATTTCGTGAGAATAAGTCTGACTTAACTTTCTTCTGATTTTCTGTTTAATTGTTGAAGATTTTTAAATAGAGTTGGTAAATCTTTTTTTATTGTTAACCAAATCTTTTCCAGATCAACTCCAAAATAATAATCTAAATATTCCACTTAAATATATGCTATTTCACGTAAAATATTTACACCGATTTTTGGTTTTAATGCTTTTTTTGATACAAGATCAACTTTTAAATGAAATAGATTTTCTAAATATTCTTCTAGGTCCAGAAATTGAAAGAAACTTACAGGCTCAGAGAAATCAACCAGAACATCAAGATCGCTTCCTTTGTTTTGTAGATTCTTAACATAAGATCCAAAAATACCAATCTCTTTCACTTTAAATCGAATCATAATTTCATCTTTATGATTTTCTAAAATAATTTTAATCTCATCTATCTGAATCATATTCATTTACCTCATTGAATATTATAGCTTAATCTGTTTAATTCTCTATGTAACGGAAAAATTTACATTTTTTTTGTAGTTTGGGTAAATATAAATTGGACCGAATCTAAAAAAATTTAGGCAAAGGAGGAATAAAATGCCAGATAAAGATGAAGTCAGTATAGAGAGACCCGTGAGAAGATTGCTAGTAAGGAGACCGAACACTTTTTTCAGCCCATTTTTTGATGATTTTATGGATGAGTTTTTGAACAACCGTTTGATTAAGTCTTCATTCATCTCCCCAAAAATTAACCTGATCAACAAAGGAGACAAATTCCTTCTGGAAGCTGAACTTCCAGGAATGGAGAAAAAGGACATCGAAGTAGAAATTCAGGATGACCGTATCACAATAAAAGGGGAACGAAAAACTTCAGAAGAGCACAAAGAAGAAAATTACTACCATAAAGAAACCACGTATGGTAAGATTCTTCGAGAAATCGATTTACCCGAGAAAATTAACACAGAAACCGCTTCCGCTCATTATGAAAATGGAGTTCTGAAGTTAGAATTGCCGAAATCAGTCGCCACGAAAGTTAAAAAGCTAACCTTATAAAACGCTTCACTTGGTTTTGACCAGGAGGAGAAATCTCCTCCTGGTTTTGATTTTCTAAATATTAAATTTTGGAAACCAGATTGTGATTCTCTGGGTTTCTGGATCCCAATTTAACCTGCAATTCAATCCTTCGGTAACAAATCGCAATGGGACAACAGTTGAACCTTTGATAATTTGAGCCGGGACTTCCAATTCGATTTCTTTCCCATAAACGATTGCTTTCTTGGATCCGATGGTAAGTAGTATCTTGATATCCTTTAATTCATAGCTGACAGTCTTCACCTGTCTGGTCCTTGGATCTACCATAAAGTCAATTACCGCATGAAGTTCTTCTCCGATAAATCGAAACGGTACCAATGTTCTGCTATTCTGGATAAAGGGAGCCAGGGGGACAAGCTTTTCCACACCATTTGTTGTTGCTTTTCTATTTCCAATCTGAAGCTGTATCGTATAGCCAAACCAAAGCTGTATTTCCTTTTTCGATTCGTTTCCTATTGGATCTGTAGCCATAAAATAGATCGTAGTTTGTCCAATGTTGATTAGGGAAATATTGAAATGGAAAGTTCCATCCTCTTCGGTTCGTGTAACATTGCCATTAATCACCATTAATGCAGAAGGATCTGTTTTCCCGATAATCTCAACAGGATTTTTAATAAACGTTGCGTTTGGCAATGGACTCAAGATATTTATTTCTGGGGGAGTTGAGTCTAGAACTACAGAATATACATGTTCAACATATCGACCGGCTTCATCCTCCAGATGAATTGGAATTTGATTCAATCCTTCCTGCAATTCTATTTCAATCGAGAACAAGCCATCCTCTTTCACTCCGATTGGCTTACCTTGGATTGTTAGGTTTTTGTCTACTTCAATCCTACCAACACCATAAACGGTTGTCTTGGTTTTCGAAACAACTCCCTCAATTTTCAATGTTTTATTGTTAGTTTCGATTTTCCTGACTTTAGGGTTAGTAATTGTAATTTCAGGATCGACATAATCCATCTTTATGTCTATCTTTTTCAAATCCTCTTTCCCAAAAGAGTTGATGGCATAATAAAATAATCGCGCAATATACTGACCGGGGTCCAACGCACTTGGATTTCCATTGTATTGCATTAATTGGTTTTTGGGATCATCAAAATAATAAAATATCGAACTATCAGTATCGGAACAAGAAAAACTAACGAGAGGACTAAAGATATACCAATCATTTTTCCCCTTTGTTCCACCTTCAAACATTACCATTGTTGTTGGTCTGGGTGGAATAATTCGGAAAGACTGCCTTGTAAAATCTGGTTCTATGGTTGTTGATACACTCACGGAATAATTTCCTGCAGTGGGATTTTGAATGCCTTCGAGCTTTACTAGAAATTCTTGAGTCAAATCTTCGGTTACGGTATATTGAATTGGTTTATCCATAAAGCTGAATTGAACCTGGATTACCTCGCCAATGGATGGAATATAATGTTCTCCAAACGTCAGGGAAAGCTCATAGACAGCTTTATCATTTGCATTGGGAGGACTAATTTTAATCTCATTGATTTCTAGCTTTTGGCTTTCGATATCCACTAAATTGCTAATAAGATCGGTGCCGGTTGAAATTAATTTTATAACAATCCCGATCTGGCAGGGTGTTTTTGGAGTTTGTATTCCTGCTTCTTTGCTAAACTTTACTTCTACCCCTTCCCCTTTTTTAAAAGCTGTCTTTGTTTTTAAAATAACAAGATGATCTTGGATTTGAAGATCATCTACAGATTTACCTTGAATCGCAACGGTTTGCTTATCGATATGGGCTGGGAAATCGATAATGTCCGGGAACAATATTTGGATTGATTCCATCGATTCCGTAGAATCTGTTTCAGCTATATAGGAGAGCTTGAACTCAGCCAATTTGCCAGTTTTGGCAGGATTCACTTCCAGGTTTGCCTGATTCGGACCTTTAATAATTTCATACGGAGTGCTTTCTCCCGGGTCGAGATCGGTTGAAGTATACGCGATTAATTTATATAGTCCGGGTGTGAGAGGATTTTTGATACCCCACTTCCGGTCGATATGTATTTGTAGCTTCTCAGCATCAAGAAATTTCCTCGGAGCTGAGATAATCAATTTTCTTCCCTCTATAATTTGTGGATGCATTACAGGGATATCGTTGATCGAAATCATTTGGCATACAGTATCATTGGATGGTGTTGGGATAATGGTACCAGGAGGGAATTCAAGGAAAATAGTGCTAGTTCGCAAATTTAGGATTCCAGCTGGTCCGGTCTCAAACTCAATATCATAGGCAGAGGTTTGATTAAAAATTGGATTCTGGATTGATATTTTTGGTGTTGAGATTTTGCTTTCCACTATTTCTACAGGAAGACTGCTTACATAATGAGGCTCTTGCTGGTTACTAATCCTAAATTCATACATTCCCTGCTGGATTGGATTCGTAAAACCTGCTTTTTCCATAATGGTAATCGTTATATCCCTATAACCTTCCTTCTGGGGATCAAGCTCCAAATGAGTGTTAAACATTAAAGTCAAAGAACCATCCGGTTCAAAACGAATCAAAGGAAGCCCCATGCAAGCATTACAGGGTGGAAGAGAAAGATTGATTGATTCAGCGATCTCCTTTAACTGCAGCGTTCTCTCATGTTCCTCTTCCGGTAAAGGAGGAGTTAATTTAGTTCCTATTGGGAACACAATATGAAACCATTGGTGTACTTCTATCTTTTTTTCGATCGAAAAATGAAATTGGTATTTTGCAATGGATCCTGTTCTTCTTGGGACGACATCGACCTTAAATTCTTTGATTGCTTTAGCAGGCTGCAAATTGGTAAGAAAAACACCACAACTAAGCACAATAATACAACAAGCAGAAATACATTTGCTAAACACGAGTTTCATTTTACATACCTTTTTTTATCCTTTCCCGGGATAGGTTATGGTAATTGTCTGGGTTTTTGCATCATACAAAACGGTTGCGTCTAAGTTCTCACCAACAAAACGAAGAGGGACAAACGTTCGACCTTTTTGGATAAACGGAGGTACATCCAGGTTTACTTTGGTTCCATTGACGAGAGCATAGGATTTGCCTATATAAAGCTCAATTTTCTTATTACCCAGTTCGTAGAAAACTGTTTGTGTTACAGCATCATAATCAATTTTTGCCAGGTTATTAAAAACCACCTCTCCCATAAACCGGACACCCACAAACGTTCGTCCTTGTTTGATTAGGGGGATGGAAGCTTTGTCGATGGCAATCTCTTTTCCATTCAAATTCGCTTTGTCAGATCCTATGGTGACCTTGACTATATTGCCAACAGCATTTACCGATACCGATATCGTTTTGGCAAGTTCGGGATATTCAGCAAATGTAACCTGGATTTTTCCATGGTTTTCTTTCCATGGAGTTAATTTTTCTCCGAGGATTTTGACAGATATCTTTTGGTCCGTTGATTTTCCGGCATCTGATTTAATCTGCATCCATGGTTCAGAAACAGTAAGTTTAAAAGGAAATTCTTTTTTGGGTGTCACGGAAAAGTTCACATCAAAAATTTCTTCCGAAAAAACAGAAAAATTCTCGAAGGTTATTGAATCTTTTTCCCATTTAATCTCTGGTTTTGGTTCCACAGGTTTTTCGAGTGGGATGATATGATATCGGCAATTAAGCAAATCAGATACATAAATTTGTTTGTTGCTGATTTTTGCCCGGATGGGAATGTCGAATTGATCTTTTTGCTCCTGATAGGCTTCTTTGGTTTTTCCTATTTCTATGCTTCCTTTTTTTCCAATTGTTTCGATTAGATCACCTTTTTTTGAGACATGCAAAAGCTGACAGGTGATGACATCGGTAACGATCCAGGATCCATCAGGATACAAATCAAAGGAGGAATAAAAACCATTAACATTCTTAGGCAGTACTACTTTTTCGATAAACTTTTCTTCTTTGCGACTGTAAATCCAAATCTCCTGGTGTATGGAATCAAGGAATTGAAATTCTGTGTCTGTCATGTTCAATCCAATAAAAACTGGCGGTTCCTCGCTATCAATCTCAGGGGAATCTGTTAATTTGATTTGTGTTAATTCAGAATCTTCGTTCAAATAGGAGAGATTGGGAGAACCTTCGTTTAATGTGGCGGTGTCTAACAAGAAAACCGTATCATCCGCAATCTTTATTGTAAACCAGAGATTGATCTCCTCCAACATTTTTGTAAAATCCACTGCAAAAATTTGTTCCCAACTATCCTCTTTAAATGAGTACCGATTGATCGATCCGGGTAACATATTGGTGCAGTACAAATAATCCCCGTCAATCGTCATATCCGTAATTGTTGGATAAATGGTTAAAAGACCCATCATAGAAGAAATGACTTTCAAATCCATTTCTATACTGGAAATGTAATTTCCATTTTTATCATATTTGTTGATCAGTGAATTTGTAAAGCTTGTTTCGTACAAGTTCCCCTCTTTATCGACAGCACTGGCGATGGAGCCAAAAATCTTTCCTTTCGTATAGAAAGAAGACCCAATTCTATCGGCAACATTTTCGTCGTGTATGTAAAATACTCGTAAGTCCCAAACAGGGGATTCCATCGAGCCGGAAGTAATTAATGAAATACCAGTATCACTACAGGAAATGTCAATTGCAGTAAAACCAAAATTTTTATTGGTCGATTTTTTTGATTGTACAATCTCGATCGAACCATCGTCTTTTTTTTCAAAAGTCAGTGAAAACAAAGAAGCAGCTCCACCAATATTCATGTCAGAACTCATCGACATTCCTGAGACAATAATTTTGTTCGGTTTTTGAAAATCCATGACCGAAGGGATTATTTTTGGATTCTTCCCTGAACATGTTATTTCTTTCCCCTCCATGTCAAAAAACAAGAAAGGGAGTTTCGTATCCATATTTTCCAAATCAATGACAATGAAGCCAAACATTTCTTGTTCTGGTAAATAAACAAAATCACCGGGCATAATAATCAAATCTTCTGAAGGTAATGTTAATGGAATCGTTTTTTCCAGAGCACCGTCCAAGGAGAGTATCATGATTTTATTTTCGGTAGCGGATAGGATGTCTTCTGAATCTGAGATACTTTGTAGTAAATACAATTTATCGTTAACAATTTTTGAGGAATATAGAATTCTTTTTGTTTCGTCTGGTTTGGGATTTTCAGGCTCAGGAACTGGAAGAGTCTTAATCAATAATCCGGTTGTTGGATCATAATGTTGAATTCCCTTTTTACTAAGGATAAAAAGATTGCCTTTGGAATCAAAACACAAATCCGATTTCATGGCTATCTTATCATTTGTGCTTGGTAATCCCATAAAACCTTTCCCAGTCATCAAACCTTCCATCATTCCCATCAATCCGCCCGAGAAACTTTTCATGAATTCAATCCAGGTCTTTGGATCGTCCCACTGTTGTCTCATACTGCTGGTACCGAGATCCACTTTGAATTGATTTAATAATTTTTTGGTGGTAAGGTCATATGTTGATACGCCAAATGTATCCAATACAAACATTTGGTTCCCAACGATTTTTGTACTGGATGGAGCGTACAAATCCCCTTTTACAGCGCCATAACCTGCAATTTTGTGCTCCAGATCTATAGGGGGTGCCGCCTTTGTATTCATGATTGGCGCAATGAGAATCAATGCTACTATTAACGAAAAAGATTTCTGCATAAACTTCATTTTTAACTCCTTAACAACGAACAAATCGACCTTAGAATTATTATATATTCAAATCCTTTTTTATCATTATTGGTTTTTGTTTCTTTTTATAGTACTGGCATTCATGGCGGTTTAGTAATAAAATTCTATTATGAATAAAATCATGCAAGTTTTACAGCGGGAACAATGTATCGGTTGTTATAGCTGTATGCTAGCCTGCGCTCGGTATTGGGATAATGCCATCACTGTCGAAAAAGCCAGACTCATGATCAATAATTATCCAGGCGTGGAAGGCGCCTTCTCGATACGGTTGTGCTATGCATGCCTTGATCCGGATTGTTCCCATGCCTGCCCCACTTCTGCCCTTGTCCCCAGAATTGGTGGAGGGGTGATCCTCAAAGAAGAGCTTTGCATCCATTGTCAAAAATGTGTTAAGGCTTGCGTACCAGAAGCGTTGATGTGGGATAACCAAAAACTTCTGCCAAGTCCTTGCAAACATTGTGGTATCTGTGCTGCCTTTTGCCCGAATGAAGTACTAGGGTTGGTCGATCGATGAGAAATTTTTCTATGCTTGATATCGACCTGAGCTCTGGAAAAACAGAGAGGGTGGATGTAACCGATTTATTCATGGAATTCCTTGGTGGTACGGGTGTTGCTACCAAACTGCTGATGGATTCACCTGATAGCATTATTTTTGCGATCGGTCCCTTAAGTCAGATTTACCCGGTCATGACCAAAGCAGTGGCTCTTTTTAAATCCCCCCTAACCGGCAATTTGGGTGAATCCTACGCTGGGGGAAGAATCGCCCTGGCGATGTATGAAAGTGGAAATCATATCATTCGGATTCGTGGCAAATGTACAAATTTGTCCTATCTGGTCATCGAAAATGATACCATCCAAATCACTCGGGCGGAATCCTTAAAAGGTTTCTCTGCTCTAGCTACTGAAAGAGTCCTTCGAGAGAAAGAGCCGGGGATCGGGAAGCGCTCGATTATACGGATTGGGCCTGCCGGGGAAAGACTCTCTCCCATAGCCTGCGCAACGGTTGACTCTTCCCGTCATTTTGGTAGACTGGGCCTTGGAGCCGTGATGGGCGGGAAAAATCTAAAAGCAATCCTTATATCTGGGGATAGGGCGTGGGATATTCCTAACCCGAAAGAATTTAGGAATCTATTCCAACGAATTTACAAATTAATCAAAGGATCAGAGGCAACAGCCAAGTATCACTCCCTGGGAACCGCTGCGAATATTCTTCCGCTTAGTTATATCAATAGTCTACCGACTAATAACTTTACGGTCGGCACTTTCGATCAAGCCGATAGCATCTCAGGGGAGACTTTTGCCACCCGTCATTTGGCACAGCAAATATCTTGCGCTGGGTGCCCGATTGGATGTATCCATATGGCGACCTACCGGGAAACATTCGATCAAGCGGATCAACATTATAAAACTTATAAAACCTCCTATGATTATGAGCTGATCTACGCTCTCGGATCCAATTTAGGGATTAGCACATCCGACCAAATCCTTCCCCTGATCCTGGCGGTTGAGAAGCAAGGTTGGGATTCGATGAGTATTGGCGTTACGCTTGCTTGGGCTACAGAGGCATACCAAAAAGGAATTATTACCCAAATACACACACAAGGATTAATATTGCAGTTTGGGGATGCTTCCACTTATCTGCAAGTTTTGGAAAGAATTGCGAAGGGTGCCAATGAATTCTACACAGACCTGGAAAAAGGTACTTCTTTTTGTTCGAATAAATATGGAGGGACTGAATATGCCATCACTTTTGGAGGGCTTGAGGCTCCAGGTTATATGACAGGATCCCTTGCATTCCTTGCCTTTCTAACGGGAACCCGGCACTCTCATCTGGATAGCAATGGCTACTCGATCGACCAGAAGCGGATGACACAAAAGATAACCCTAGAAGACGCAGTGAACGAGCTTTACGAAGAGGCAATCTGGCGTATAACCTTCAATTCTCTGGTGGGATGTTTATTTGTCCGAAAAATCTATACCCGGGAACTCGTACTGGAATGTTTGCAAACAGCAGGGATAGAAGGATTTACGGCAGAAAGGTTAGACGAGATAGCCCATCGGATCCATGGACTCAAATTTAAGTACAAACTAACGAACGGTTTTCGGTTTGAGGATCTCGCGTTACCTGAAAAGCTATACCAGGTCAAAGCTGGGCTTGGCTTTATCAATCCGGAAGAATTCGACCAGATGCGAAATCTTTATATCCAAAAAATCAAAGAGGACATCAAACTAGCAGAGGAGTATGAAAAAGGTTTGTAGGAGGTAAGAATGAGATTCTATAACAAAGTTGGTTGTATTTGGTTGGTAGTGTTGATTCTCTTGTCTAGCTCCTGCAGTAGGAAGAAAGCAAAACTTGGGATGGAAGTAATAATTGAACCTCCAGCAGTGGTAGAGATAGAAAAAGAGAACACTGAGAAAACGGTGGAGAAACCTGTAGAGAAGCAGGAAGAAAAGGAAGTTCAATCCAATTATTATCCAAATGGATTTACTCCCGCTGATCAAATCGAATGGAAGCAAGAAGATACATCACCATACAAGATTACTTGGAAAGAAATTAAGGAAGAAATACCAAGAAAAAAGTATCCAATCAAAATAGAAGTGAACTATCCGGAAATACGAGGGCTAGGTAATGCATCCATCGAAAAAAATGTAGATCAATGGATCAGGGAAATGATTGATCGAGAGATTCAAGATTTCAAAAATTCCATACAATCATCTCCAACAGAAGATCCCTATGGACGTCAGTTTGGTGGTAGCTGTAAAATTATGGTACTTACTCCAACAATTTGCAGTATTTTATTTGATTATTCAAAGTGTTTTGGTAGGTGTAACCGATTTACCAAGATACTGAATATCGATTTAAAAAATAATAAAATATTTCGACAAACAGATTTTTTCAAACCGAATATCAATTACAAAAAACTTTTGATGGATTATTGTAAAGCAGATATAAAAAAACAGTTTGAAGAGAAAGATCAGATAAAAATGGGAGAACAATACACAATGCTTCTTGATTCCGGATGTACTGAAGAATCTTGTAGTGATTTTACAATCTTATCAGATGGTTTTTATCTAGTATTTGATCATCTTTTCTCAACAGCTGATGGGAGATGGACATCAAAAGTTCCATTTTCAGCTTTAGGGGATAGCTGTAAACTAAAACCGGATGAAAATGCTTATGGATTTTTTGAATGTCCAAAGGGATGGAAGCAAATAGAAAAAGGTGGGTATAGAATCAAATTCCCGGCAATTCTAGATGAAAACAAGAACATAAAGAATATTGAAATTCTAAATTATTCTGACATTCAAATTGATATCCCTATTATTGATGCAAAAATTCTTCCTTCTGGAAAGCCATCCTATTTTAAAAATGCTTCTATGTTGATTCAACAACGCTATTACGATGATTTGCCAGAGTTTAAGGAATCTAATCCTGAAGACAATACATATAACCGAGTGTTTATTGATCATGTTCCCTTTGTTACTTACAGCAGTTTTCAAAGAGTTTTTGATATAGATCCATCCAAACGAAAAATAGTTGATCTGCATACTTTTCAAGAATTAAGTACTAAATCGATTCTAAGCATTACCTTCACTATCAACTATGAATATTTCAGCGATTGGACAGAAGACGGTAGACCGAACGAAAGCGATGAGTGGAAAGAAAATGAGAAGAAGATCTATGGACAGATCAACCAGGTTTTTAGTACGTTACACTAGGAGTAGGTAATGGGATGAGCGAATGAATCGAATAATAGTATGTGCTTGCTTGATGTTGTTTATTCTCTTTTCATCCTCTTGCCAACAGAAAAAAATTGTTCATATTCCTGTAACTCCGACAACTCTAGCTCCTGAAAAACCAATGGAGAAGCTAGTAGAAATCCAACCAAAAAGCATAGAATTTAAGCAAGGTACCAGCAAGGATATTGTTTGGACAGACCCAAAACCATTTGGGATCAAGAAAAACCTAATACCATTTAAACAAAAAGGAATAGATGGTCAGAATTTTATCATGTCCAGTGGCTCTTATCCCTCTTTTAATGGTTTGTCTGATAAACAATTAGAACAGAAAATTAATCAGATCATTAAGGGATACATTGAAGATGAAATCGAGAAATTCTGGAGAGAACATTTTAATGAAAAGGTTGAAGAAATATCTGGAAGAAATATATATAACGAATGGTATCAAATCATATATTTAGATTCAAGACTTTGCAGCATCTTGTTCTTTCGATACGGGTATCGATGGACAGAAAGTAAGGTGATGAATATTAATCTTATTCAGGGAAGACTTATTAAAACGTCAGAATGGTTTAATCCAGGTTATGATTATCAAAAAGTGATGAATGAGTATTGTAAAAAAGATTTAATAGACCAATGTTTCAAGAGAAATAATTTCATTCCAAATATGGAAAATAGATTGTACAACAATCTGGATCCAGCTGTTTCAACAAAAGGTTTTTATTTGTTATTTAACGCAATTTTTGGTGGTGCAGAAGGTGATTTTTCAGTTACGATTCCTTTTAGTGATTTTGGTGAAAATTGCCTACTCAAATCAGGTAAAAGTCTATATGGTTATTATGATTGTCCCGAAGGTTGGAGTTATCGAGATGATCGATTCCTCATCAAATATCCAGCAGTTTTAGACAATAACAGTAATGAAACAAATGTGACTTCAACCACCAAAGATGATGGTTATAGTTTAGTTATTAATTTGCCACTTAGTGATTGCTCTCATGCTACCATCGAGATAAGTTCACAATCCTACTATGATCCTAAGATTAAACCAAAACCCATTGATACTAAAAACAAAGAAAAAACAACAATGATTGATGATTCTCTATTTGAAAAAAACAGAGTCTTTGTTGATCAGAAAAATTCTCAAACAAACAAAACTGTTAGAGAAGAGACTTTCTTGTTTCGAACTATCAGGGATAGGATGGATTTAATTGAATACTCAATCAAAATATCAATCAAAAGCCTTCCTTTTGAAACCGAGAAAATATGGCAAGAAAGAGCATACAAAACCTATTACCAGATCAATCAAGTGTTGAGTACGTTTGAATTTTTATCATGATGAATCGCCTAAAGATGATGACAAGTACCGGAGGATGATCAAATAATAGGGAGAGTTTCGTTGTTAGAGAAAAACGGGATATAGAGTATAATCAGTTGTTAATATTGGTTACTAATAAACAAAAAGATTGAGGGTAAATGAGTGAAAAATAAAATAATATTTCTAGTTGAGGAATCGCTAGAAGGTGGTTATGAAGCAAAAGCTTTAGGGTTCTCGATTTATACTCAAGCAGAAACGATGGATGAACTGAAAGAAATGGTTTTAGATGCTGTTCGATGTCATTTTGAAAAAGAAGATAGCCCAAAGACAATCCGTTTGCATTTTATCAAAGATCTTGTTGTGGCTGTATGAAATTACCTAGAGATATAACAGGGGACGAGTTAGTTAGAATTTTATCCAAACATGGATACTACTTAACAAAACAAACTGGAAGCCATATGCGACTTACAACGAAAACCAAAGGCGAACATCATATTACAGTACCAAATCATGATCCAATCAAAATAGGAACCCTTCATTCAATTTTGACCGATGTATGTGATCATCTTGGAATAACGAAAGAAGGTTTACTGGAAGATTTATAAAGCAGCATTTTTTCTATCTTCTAATATGAGGTTAGGCGCAATGAAACAAAAATGTTTATGCTGTAGTTTATTATTCTTGCTCCTCTTTTCCTCCTCCTGCCAGAAAAAAGAAGATCAGATCACTTTTGATGTTCGATTTGAACTGGGTTATGGCGATTCTTGGAAAGAAAAGGCTTTGATTCAGGAAAGTGGTGTGGTAATTACTCTTGATTGGGAGGATTTTAAACTGGGAAAAGCTACTCAAGAACAGTTCGACTTTTTAAAGCAGAAGCAAGTTCCTATTTATCGAAAATGGGAATGGATTCCTGTAAAAAAAGAGAATGATGAACCATCCGACAAAAAAGAGGAGAAAGTATTTGTAAAGGATCCTTATCAGGATCATTGGAACCTGAAAAATAAAAAACTTGACTATCGCTGGAGTTTAGTCAGGTTTTATAAAGACTTAAATCAAGATGGTGTTCCTGAGGTTCTTTTTCCAAGATTTGGAGGATCTGGTGGAACAACTTTTTCAATTTTTCAAATCATAAAGACAGGTTATTTATACTTAGGATCAATTTCTTATAGCATGTGTCAAACTCTTCCTACAAAGCACAATGGATTTAATGATTTAATGTTATATTGGCATTTCAGTGCAGATGATGGTAGTTTGTCGATTGAAGAATTTAACGGATCTGTCTATGAAACAGTTAAAGAAATGTATGTTATTTATGAACTAGCTTTAAATGAAAAAATAATCGTTCCGGACGATCATGGAACCTGGGAATCTCATCCAGAAAGCGACAAACTCCTTTGGTCGACCAAAGATGATGATAAGTACCGGAGGATGATCAAATAAGCAATACATTAGATGCATTCGAAAGGAACAGACAATGAAAGAGAATTCTCTAGTGATTTTTGAAAACTACCAAATCCGTAGGCATTTTGATGAAGAAAGACAAACCTGGTATTTCTCTGTCGTGGATATTGTTCAAGTATTACTCCAGCAACCTGTTTTTCAGGCTGCCCGAAAATATTGGAATAAGTTAAAAGAAAGACTGAATGAGGAAGGAAGTCAAACGGTGACAAAAGGTCACCAGTTGAAAATGGTTGCAGAAGATGGAAAAATGAGACTTACCGATACGGCTGATGCTGAAACTCTTTGAAAGGAAATCTCTGGAAAAACAGGAGAGTAATAAATGAATAAAAAAATATTGTGTTACGGGTTATTTATCGTGCTCCTCTTTTCCAGCTCATGCCAGAAAAAACAGGTGGCCAGTATTCCGGTAACTCCATCCAATCTTGATACAACATTGAGCGTTAATTTGGATGAAGCTCAAAAAGATCAATTTGACAAAGAATTTCCTTTTATTACTGATCATGTCATAGATCCTTATCAAGAACTCAGGGAAAAAGGATTGAGTGGGAAAGGAAGATTCTATAAAGACCTTAATCAAGATGGAGTTCCTGAGCTTTTTCTTTCTTACAATACTGGTTCATCTTCTGCTTATTATGCAATGTATCGAATTACTAAAGGAGGATATGATTTCATTGGATATGTTCATTTTTTATTTTTTCAACTTCTTCAGACAAAACATAATGGTTACTTTGATATTCAGGTTTTTTCAAGATCATATACAGAAGGAGACGGTATTTATGTAGGTGGATTGTATAAATATTCGTATGATGGAATTGGATATTCAAGAATTAGTAGAATTGACTACATTTATAACGAGAACAAAACTGATCATGTTTTTAAACCAGACCAAATCGATGAAACGCTAATGCTTTCGAATCTCTGGTCTCCTAAGGATGATGACAAGTATCGGAGGATGATCAAATGAACTTAGAACTAGATCAAAACCGTTTTGTGGATTATTTAAAAAATCGACTACTAGACGAAGAAACTATTTCGAATACATTAAAAGATGTAACGGACTATCTTGTATTCACACAAACACACCCTTCGCTTGATCAACAACAAATTCTAGATCTTTATCTGAAAACTCTCATCAAAAACCAAAGTGATTCCTATGATAAAATTTTGTCTTTAGCCAGATATGGAAGATTTAGCAAACAATATGAACTATATCAGTCCACTATTAGCCTTTTGGATGGTGGAGAAGTTATGCAAAATCTATCTATCCAATTAGAAAAGAATTTTGGCAAGTCAAACCGGGATAAGATTTTTAAGGGTGTATCGATCCCAAGTTGGGGGATGGATAATCAAATAAAGGCTAAAGTGATGCATCAGATCATGCAGCAAATCGAAAGTATATTGGATCCTTCCGAATGGAAGCCAATTTTATCAGCTTGTTTGCGGGATTTACCAGAAGCATCTTATGAACCGTCAAAAAAATCATACCAATCTATAGATAATCTGGAACATTGGTTAGAAAAAAATAAAGAAGATTTTTTACAGGAAATGAAACATCTTATGGAAACAGGAGAGTTATACTTCAACCAACCGATTACAGAAAACGTGTATCGTTTTTTGTTGGAACATGAAGAAATATCAAAAGGAATTTTAAAGGGTAGCCAACTGTTTATAACAAAAATCCCCTATCTAACCGATGAATGGCTGAAGGGAAAAGATCCAGTCAGAAAATCCTATCTTTATTGCCATTGTCCTTGGGTGAGAGAATCTTTGCTGGGTAATCCCGCTATACAAAAAGTCTCATCCAATTTCTGTCATTGCAGTGCTGGATTTGTAAAAAAGGAGTATGAAGTTATGTTTGGACAAAAACTAGAGTTTGAGATCATGCAGACGATATCTAAAGGTGATCCTGTATGTCAGTTTGCTATCAGTATTCCCGAACAATTTCTTACAAAGTAAAAAAATGAAGCATTTATTATTCAATAAACTGAGTTGTATCATTTTGCTTTTTGCGCTTATCTTTCCTACATCTTGCCAGCAGAAGCAGGTAGCACAAACAACAGTAGAAAATTCAATCAATCAAGTACAAGAGAATCAAAAAGAGAACATACTGCCAGATGAAACTGAACCTGAAAAAACTGAAATTGGTCCAAAGCTTTTTCCAGAAGATATTCCCTTCTCTAGTCCTGGCTTGAATTTGAGCTATAAGAAGAACTTTATCAAAACTGAGGAAGAATATATCAATGGTAAAAATAGTTACTTTTTTGAACCTCTTCAGATCAGAGATAATCAATTTGAATATTGCATTGACCAAAACTTAGTCCGTTTTGATTTAAAGACAAGAACAGAAAAAGTTTATGAAGACTTTTTTCAAGGGTTAAGCATTACAGCACCCTTGTATATTCCTGGGGAATGGATTGTTGCTGATAAAAACCGATATTACTATACTGAGAATAAATATGACGAAGAAATACTAACAAAAATTGTTGTATGCAAGGATGCTGAAACGTTAAAAACTATTTGGAAAACAAAACTGTTCAAAGCAGGTAATACCTGTTACATCAACAATAAATTTATGCATGATGACAAGTACTTGTATGTAGGTTTTAAAGAAAATTATAAAGTTTTTTGTATAGAAATGACAACAGGTAAACTGGCCCGGACATTTGATCCATATGTAGCATTACCCATGTTAACTCCAGATTTACAAAATGTTTCTGAAGCTGGTAAAGCTGCTCAAAGTCTATATGTAAAACATGTTTTTCGGGGTGGTATTGTTTGTGAAATTCATGCAAATATCGATAAAACAAAGGATCCATCAAATATTTTTGGAAATAGTGTAAAAAAAACTTTTGTCATATCGACAAATGGTAAATTAATTAACGCACTTAACAGCGAAGCAATAATATTCCTCGATGATCAATATCTATACCAGGATGGGTGTAAAAGTTTAATAGACAACAAGATCAATTGGAGTGGAACGGTAAAGTTCTTAGAGGATGAATTTATGAGATTTCATAAGAAAAATAACGTAACTATTAATCCCTATATCTACACTTCGAACAACAAGATGTTTTATGTCCAAAATAATGAAGTTGAAAGTAAAATAATAATTTTTGACAATAAAACTGGAACCATTCTTTGGAAAAAACAATACCAGGATATTAATCTAGTAACGGTTATTGAAATGGAATCAAAATACTACGTTTTTTATAAAGAAAAAAACAATGGCTTTTTGTTAATCCATGATATCAAATCTGGCAAAGAAAAGACTATTCCTATCACGTTGAATAAAGAAGATCCTGAATTTTATATGGATTACTCAACTTTTAGAGCTGGGAACCAAAACCACTTCCTTTTCTCAGACAGTTTGTTGAGTTTTAATGAGGAGAAAGGTTTGTATCAATCTATTTTTTCAAAGAAAGAAACAGAAGATCATTATTTGATGAGTGATTTTGGAAATTTTGATGAACCATATTATTTCTTCAATCAAAGCTACTTTGTTACTGCTTATAATCCAATAGCAAAAGGAAGAGGAGTTTCACATGGGGGTGGATTTATTGTCTTGGAGAAGAAATAGTAAAACCAGATAATTGTTGTATAATCTATCACGTCAGCGTAACAATATTGTTATATGGGAGTGATGATAGGAGAGAGTTTTGAATATTTATCAAGTGAAAGAAAACGCTATAGAAACAGGGAGGATGGTCTTTACTGCTCAATCTTTATCTCATATTCTAAGTAGTACGACCGAGGTTGCCAGAGTCTATCTAAACCGATTGGTTGACAAAGGTTTGGCAGAGAGACTCATGAATGGAGTAGTCAGCTTCACTCAGGATGATTTTGTCATCAGCTCACAATTGTATGAACCTTCCTATGTTTCTTTATTTTCTGCCTTGCATTTCCATGGACTTATTCTGCAGGTTCCCTCAGTTCTCCAATGTGTTTCCCCTCGTAATACAAGAACGTTTCCATCATTGGGGATTGAATATCATAAAGTGAACCCTACTTTCTTTTTCGGATTTACTACTATATCCCTCTCCAATAGCTATTATTTTATGGCTACTCCTGAAAAAGCATTACTGGATTGTATTTACCTAAAACTGATCGATGAACATTTGTTGACTGAGGTTCTGCCAAAAATGGATAGAAAAATTTGGAATTCCCTGATCAGACGATATCCGCAGCGTTTTAAAAAATGGTTGAAATGAGGAAAAGATAGTGATCACAAAAAAAGAGCTGGAGACGATAGCAAAATTATTTAGCAGAAAACCGTGGCAACAGGAGAAACACTATATCCAAACATTAATTCTGATAGCTCTTGCTGATGAACCTCTCATTTTTAAAGGGGGAACTTACTTATGGTTCTTCCATGGTCTTGATCGGTTTTCAGAAGATCTGGACTTTACGGTCAATGGTAAAATTAGTCCTAATCTATTAGAAAATGTTTCCAGATCTTTACAATATTTGGGTGTTGTCAATAGGGTTAAGTTAGCACAACCAGCTCATGATGACTATTCCTTTCGTGTTAGCGCAGAAGGACCGCTCCATTCTTCACCATATGATCTATGTTACGTATATGTTGATATTAGTCAGCGTGAAAAAGTTATTCTAAAACCTATTCCTTGCACACTGCATACCAATCCATACCTGACACCTATTAAAACAATATCTGGTATGGATTTGATTGAAATAGCTTCCGAAAAGATACGCGCCATTATGAGTCGTGAGAAAGCAAGAGATGTGTATGACCTATTTTATCTTTTTCAACAGGGGGTACAGGCATCGATTGAGATGATTGAAGAGAAATTGTCCTATTACAGTCTTTCCTTCACTAAAAGTGCCTGGGATGATGCTATAGGCAAGAAGGAATCATTATGGGTTAAAGAGCTTCAACCTTTTATCCAAAGCAAACTTATGCCCTTTGAATCAGCAGTTGATGGTATCAATGAAAAGTTGCGGAGTATACTTAAAGCATGAAATTAATTACTGAATCTATTGACATAAAAGAACTGGAGACAATGGCAGATAGCTTCTTTGGAAATTTCGTCAAAGCTGTAGTCGATATCCAACAAGAGATTATGGTTATCGATGCTGAACTTCATGCTGATCAAGAAAAGTGGCTAATTGAAAATGGATCAGAGCAAAAAAATCTATGGGGGATTAATTTGCATCCTACTTTACCAATTGATGAATTGGTTGAATTTGATTCTATGATTAATATTCGTCCTTGGGCAAATAATCGATCCCGTGGAGTAAGTGATCCACTAATTCAAGAAAAAATCAAAACAATTGTCAACAGATTGGTGAAAAGGTGAGTTTTGTTCATCAGGATTTAGCTCGTGGAAGGTGGAGAACTTTTTCATTAATGGAGCAACTTGGAAATGTGGGAAGCGAGATAGATAGAACCATCAACTATAAAAATAGAAATGAAAATAAAATGAGTATTGATGCTTTTGAGAGAGGACTTGAACTCCTGGATCTAACCATCCAGGATCCAAAAAATATCACAAGACTTAGAGAGTTATGTCGTCTTAGAGAAGTACTGGTTGATTTTTTTATGTATGACAATATTTATGGATCAACCGACGAACTAATGCATAATTATTTTTTTGCATTTGCCTATGCTGCCAGGAATATCCAACACCAGAAAGAAATAGAAAATAAATCTAGCATGGTTTACTAGCTCCAAAGGCTCTTGATCTCCTTTTGGTTGTCCAGCAAAAGGTTCATATAGACAATTTCCAGCTCAATCATCTCCTCATCTTTTTTTCGAAACCATTCGGATAACCAAGCAAAACGTTGAGCTAGCATCAAATCAAATAAGTAGGTCCAACTTAAGTCACAAAAAAGTCTGGAAGATTTAAGTTTATCGACAAAATTCTTCACTATTTTCATGCCAAAAGTTTCAGGATTTTCCATGCCTAAGCAACCCAGCATATTCGCCGTGTCGTATAGCTCTGGTTGGTTACCGCTAAATTCCCAATCAATAACTCCCCGTATATCATTTCTTCCCCAGACGATATTGGCAGCATGAAAATCACCATGACAAAAAGAGAGAGGAAGAGTTGGGGCAAAATCAAAAAAGTGTTTTTCCAGATACTGTATAACTCTGCTTACCTGAGAAAGTTCTGTTTGGTTAAAGTTGTACATGACGGATAACAGTTCTTTGATATAGGGAATAATCGGGTAGATGCATTCTTGGTTCTGAACTGGAAAATTGGTAGATTGAGCCATCCTAAGAGCGATCAGGAACTCTGCCATCACCCTACCTCGCCAATCTTCAGATAAATAGGTGTTTTGGTTAAGAAATATTCCTTGAATATAGGGGGTTAGCATCCATAGTTCACCGTCTATTTGGGATATGTATTGCCCTTGGTTGTTTGGCAAGTAATTCACAGCGAGAGGAAGTAGACCATTCAATGTAAGATTCTCCAGGTCTTGTGCGATTTCCAATTTTCTCGCCTTTGATTCTGGAAAAATTTTTTCCAGCATAAATAGGGAGTCTTTTTGGTCAGCTATTCCTACCCGGTACGTTGACCGCTCAGGACTGCCATAGAGAATTAACCTTTTTTTAACTTCCTTAAAATCAATATTCCAATTTTTTAAAATGGCTTCAAAGTTAATATTGCTGTTAGGATTCATTGATGGCATTCTCAATCATTTCAATTTCCTTTGTTGAGTTGTCTGCATTTAGCATTATCCCGATAAAATCAAGCTGAAATGACTGGCCAGTTTTAATTTGGTCCATATAAAGAAAAGCCGTTTTGATAATTTTTCTCTGCTTAAAATAATTGTACGATTCTACGGGAGATCCAAAGGTTAAACTTTTTCTGGTTTTCACTTCCACAAAATGAATTTTTCGATTTTTCTGCGCAATAATGTCGATCTCACCGTACATGGAATGCCAGTTTCTTTGGATTATTTCGTACCCTTTGCTTAGAAGGTATTGTTCAGCAATTTTCTCCCCTAGGTGTCCTGTAGAAGATTTTTCGGTCAAGTGATTAAATTTCCGCTAAAACCTTGACAATTTTCTGTATATCCTGGAAAGAAATTTGGTCCTTTCCAAAAGATCGTATATAAGGAAGGAGGCTGGAAACTTTCAATACTTTTACTGTTTCTTCCTTGATATTTATTTGGGCTTCTTCGTTCGTAAAAACAACCATTCCTTGGATCCAAAAAGGGAATTGTGTTTCATTAAATAGTTTTTTTGATTTTTTGTCTAAGAAAGTTTTCATTTCCCAAACATTTCGTTTTAGTTGACGACTTGGATTGTTGATGTATCCTTTGTAGATTCCTCCATTCTTTCCAACTTTTTGGTAACGCCAGGAATCCCCAATACAGCTAATTTCACCTTTGTAATGCTTTGTTTCTATTAAAAAAACACCTTTTGGACCAATCAGCAGATGGTCAATATCACAGTTTTTGAATGGAAGCGATAGGTTGTTTATTAAATGATATTTATCGTCTAAGGGAGATAAGAACTGTTCGATAAGGTTCTGCCCTTTTAGTCCAGATCTCCAGATTCTTGCTTTCATTATTTTTTCTTGAAACAAATATCCAAAAAGGACAAATATTGCAGAACCAACAAAAAAGGTAAACAATTTTGTTCCATAGATGCCATTTACCATAAAAATGATACCGACAATAAAAAATAAAACCTCTATTGTTGTCTGGAGTTCTAAAGAAGAAAGCATATCCTTCACAAAATTTTTCTTGTTAATGACTTGCATTCAGCATTCCTCTGCAAAATGATTTTCGGTGAAAAGGAGTAATACCAAAATTATAAATTGCCATAATATGTTCTTTTGTGCCGTATCCTTTATTCCTGTCCAGACCGTATCCCGAATAAAACCGATTCATTGAACTCATATATCTGTCCCGTGTCACTTTGGCTACAATCGAAGCGGCAGAAATGGAGGCAACGTATGCATCACCCTTTATTATGCTGATCTGACGAATATCCATAAGGGGAGTGAGTAAAAAGTTACCATCAATACAGACAATCACATCTTCCGGCTTGATGAAATTTTTTAATCCTTTTAAACAACGGAATAGTGACTTTTCCATTGCTAATTTGGTGGCATTCAATATATTGACTTTATCGATCATGGATTGATGAGTGAAGGCAATTCCAACAATCGGATTGCTTTGTATGATCTCATAAAATATTTTTTCCCTTTTCTGCTTTCCCAATTTTTTTGAATCAGAGACGGGGATACGCTTATCAGAAGTAAACAACACAGCAGCAGTAACTACGGGACCAGCCAAACAGCCTCTGCCTACTTCATCGGTTCCAATGCAATATTTTTTTGAGAACGTTTTCAGAATTTTCTTCTGATTTTCCCATACATCAGAGTTTAACTCAGTAAACAACATGTCCAAGAACTTTTACATCTTGGAATGGCCAAAGTACTAGAATGGCTTTGCCAGAAATGCTGGAAATCTTGATTGGTCCAAATTCCCTACTATCCAGGCTGTTGTTTCGATGGTCACCCATAACAAAAAATTCATTTTCCAACAGTTTTTTTGCGCCATATATTCCAGGTGTTTCAATGTTTAAATAGGCATCTTCCTTGATCTGTTCACCGTTGATAAAAACATTACCCTCTTTTACTTCAATCGTTTCGCCTGGAAGCCCAATGATTCTTTTGATATAGTAAATTTCACCATTATTGGGTGGGTGGAAAACAACAACATCCCCGCGATTTGGTTTCTGCATACGGAAAACTAACTTATTGACGATGATCAAGTCGCTTTCGTGCAGTGTAGGAAGCATCGATCCCATCTGTACCCGATAGGGTTGAAACAAAAACTGCCGGACAAGAAAAGCAATGATCAAGGCAATGGATATTGTCTGTATCCATTCAATTAATTCCTTTTTGAATTCAGGATTAATTCTCATTTACCGTTTTCTTGTCAACCGTTTTCTTAACAGCATTTTTTCTTTCAACCTTATTCATCAAGCTAACGGATTTTCTGAGATAATAGAGCTTTGCTCTTCTTACTTTTCCCCGGCTTGAAATTTCGATTTTGCCTATAGAAGGAGAATTAAGAGGGAAAACTTTCTCTACACCTTCTCCATTAGAAATTTTTCTAACACAAAAGCTTTCGCCAATTCCACCGCCTTGTTTGGCGATAACAATCCCCTCAAAAACTTGGAGACGTTCTTTGGCTCCTTCTTTTATTCTTTGATACACTTTCACAGTATCGCCAACACAGAATGCAGGTAAATCTGTTCGAATGCTATCTTTCACCAATTCATCAATAATATTCATCGTAACACCCTTTCTCATCCATTCTCATCTTACGCAAAATACTATTATACAAAATAAACACTCATTAAAAAGCCAGAAAGATTCTATTTTTTACTTTTTTCAGAAAATTCAGGGATTATATTCATTTCTTTTGTCAGTTCATAGTGAAAATTAATCGGCACCCAACCTTGTTCTATCGCCTTTTCCGCTTCTTTTTCTGAATGGACTCTCACAATTCTTTCTTTTTCTTTTTCCAGACCCAAAACAGTAACAAACATATCAATCATTCCTTTTGGACAGGCATAAACAAACAAATGTCCTTCTACGGTAGCAAAAACTGGATTGAATTCGATAAAGTGTTTACCATGTAAGTCTGTAATTTTTAACATTTTTGATTCAACCAATTTTTCTACAAAAATTTTTCGACAGGATTCTGAGCGTTCTAAAACTTTAGCAATTTCAATAAACATTAACGGGATCGATTGTGTCATGAGTTTCCGAGAAACATCCATTCGAAACCACCAGAGGTCATAGCTTAATAATGATTCTCTTTTTGCTACTTCACTCATTGGCCCTACATACATGTTGCGAATATACAATTCATTGGGGTAATCAAATATGGCCGAAGGCATTTCTTTAGTCGATTGTTCAGAAGAAAAGGTTTCTTCGGCTATTTTTCTTCCTTTTAACTCTTCGTTCCAAAACCGGACAATTTTTTGTGTTTCTTTTATTTCCTGTTTGAAACCACTGATTAATATTTTTGTCCCCTGTATTGTTCTGTTGTTTTTTCCAATTAATAAAAAAATACCCGCATTGGTAGAATTTTTTGGAAGCTCAATTAGCTCATAAACTTTATCTGAAGAAAAAAACAATACGGGGTATCCCTTGTGGATTAAGTATGAAGCAGCAATTTTTAATCCTTCACCAAAAAAACCTCGCATCCAGGGTTCTTTTGATCCGCCTCCAATCCGGAAAGCATCAATCAGGATCCCTCTGCCATTATCTTCAATCCACATTCCATTGGAATCTTGGTTGATCGTTGCCAGGGGTTTGCCAAATAATTGTTCGGTTTCATCCAGGGCATTTTGGAGTAATTCGCGTACAGCAATGAGCTCTGTGAATTCCCTTTTCTCGATGTATTCCACTGTTATGCCTAACGGTAACAGGGCTTCGAATTCGATCCCTTCTATATTCCCTGGCAGTAAGAGGGAGCTTGATTCTAAAATACCCTTATCCATTGCTTCGGGAATTGTAAGAACGAAGGCACTCATGGAAATAGGAATACAGTAGCGATCTATTATCTGTTCTGTTGAAACCATTCTAAACTCCTCTTTTTCTTGTGATAACCTTTAACTATCTTACCTTTTTTTCTTTTTATTGGAAGAAATTTTCAATCATGGTATAGTAAAGAATGATCATACAAAGGATAAGAAGAATTCAAAGGAGGATAAATTGAGAGAAGAATGGTTTAATCTGTCTTTTTCTATTCAAGATGGTATCGGTACGATTACTCTAGCGGACGAAACCGGTGAAAATCTTATATCCACTAAGTTTTTACGCGAGTTTAAAAATGGTTTAAAAGTTTTTCATCACAGCAAAGATGTCAAAGTAATATTGATCCGAGGAAATCATAAGTGTTTTTCACGCGGAGTTGAGCTAAAAGAAATCTCTAACCATCATAGTGTAGAAATAGCAGATTTTTTAGAGTTTGGGTGGAAAGTGTTCAATAAACTTAGCGAGATTCGTAAACCCGTGATTGCTGAAGTTTCTGGTGATGCTTTCGATGCTGGATTTGAACTGACACTCCTCTCTGATTTAGTTTATGCAAGCTCTGATGCTCAATTTGGATTTCCGGGAATCAAAAAGCAAAATAGTCCCACATTTGGTGGAGTGACAAGTTTGATTGACCTGGTTGGCATTCGATTTACAAAAGAATTGTTATTCCGAGGAAATTTAATTTCTGCCCAGGATGCTTTGGACTGGGGAATCATCAATGGTGTTTATGATCCTGATAAGATATCGGGTGAAGTTTTATCCATTTGTAAAGAAATTGTAAACAATGATTCACAAATATTTTCTTATATGAAAGAGTCTGTTGGAAAAATTATTGATTTAACCAGAAGGCTTCGATTGCCAGATGAAATTAGTTCTTTCACAATCTGTAAAGATTTAAAATAAAAAAATCCCCTACTCCTATTTCGATTTGATAGGAGTAGGGGATTTTTTTATTTATTTATTGATATTCGATGGTAATTCTTTTCTCTGTAGGTTCCCAGGTAACGATCGCCCCTAAATTTTCGGAAATAAAACGCAAAGGAACAAAGGCTCTGCCGTTTGTTATGGCGGGAGCTGTATCCATTTTGACGGTTCTACCGTTAACGGCCGCATTGCTATTTCCAACATACAATGAAATAAATTTTGTTTTCAGCGCATAGGTAACTCTCTTCTCGTCTGGATACCATCGGATGTCCGCTTGCAGAGCTTCCGCTATCGGCCGGATGGGTACCATAGTTCGCCCCTTTGCAATGTAAGGGGGAGCATCTATCGAGGCAGTTTTCCCGTTTAATCTGGTATAGTCTTTGCCAATCCAAAGATCAAAATTTATCTTGCCTTCATTTCGTTTCAATTCTGGTATATAGGCATAAAGTTCACCATACACAGATAAAGAAAACAAAGAATTGTTAGCAACTAGAGTATAATAGGAAGTGCTTCCCGAGAGGGCAAAATACAATTTAGCTCCCGTTTGACGATCCAAGCAATACAGGATAAAATCATCTGCTCCCAGCCATATGTATTTATCAGAGATAGAAGGAGCTGATTCAATGAAATAACCAGCTTCAAACTGCCATTTTATCTTTCCAGTGGCAGAGTTTATACAATAAAAATATTGGTCAAAAGCAGCATAAACCTCAGTTCCATAATAGGAGGTTGGGTTTGCAGCATTCATGTTGGGGAAAAACTGTTTCCAAAGAACTTCTCCCGTTAGCTTGTCCAAACAGATTAATGAATCCCCGATGGAGGCAAAGATTTGTGTTTTAGAAACTGAATAACCCTGGACTAATCGATTGGGGAATTGAAAATTCCATAATTTGTTATGATATTTTAATCCAAAAGCGTACATTGTGTCGCCAGCTACTGCAAAAATCATATTGTCAGAAATGGATATCGGTTGATCGATATTTGTTGGGAATTCCACTTCCCATAGTTTTTTGCCTTTATCAGCTGTTAAGCAAAGCATTTTATTATTTGAGCCAAAAAAAACTTGGTTGTTAAAAATGATTGGGGTTGAATTTACCGAATCTTTACCTGTATCATAAGACCATCTCTTGTATCCTGTCTTTGCTTCAATACAATACATATTGTTTGTTCGGCCGACGTAGAGATTGCCGTTAAAATAATAGGGGGAAGAGTGGCAAAAATCTTTTGAAATGTATTGCCAGATTTTTGTACCCCATTTTGCATTGTAGCATACTAAGGCCCAGGTAGTGCCAATATATAGCTTGTCCCCAATAACGGCTGGCTGAGATCTTGTGGATCCAACCGTTTCAACCCAGATAACTTTCAATGGTCCTGAAAAATATTCAGAGGTGTACCCTGAAAAGCCTAAATCACTTCTATGCCCGATTATATCTTGCGCATAGACAGAATTCATGGATATAACTAAAATCCCTGCAAGAATTACTCCTAATTTCTTTACCATCGGAACCTCCTGCGTGGTTTCGCAATACTAAAAACTAAATATAGGTAAAATATCTAAAAAAGTAAAATCAAAAGCAAACTTTTTTGCAATATTTCGCCCTAAGGCAATCACACCTTCCTTTTCTGACCCATAATGAGACAGAAATAAAACATTCATTGCATTGTCCCTGGCAAAAGTATAAGCCGAATGAGAATATTCGCCAGTAATAAAAAGATCAACTGATTTTTCCAGGGCTTCTGGAATAGCAAATCCTCCGCTACCAGAAATAATTGCGCATTTTCTAATTTTCTTTTTTCCAAATCCAAATGGAATGGATTCTTCTGAAAATAGTTTTTTGCAAGTAGTAAAAATGGTTTGAAACGATTCTGCTTTTTTTAGGTAACCCATAAAACCAAACGCTCTTCCATCTTTGTAGCCAAAAGGTTCGATTTCTATATCTGGTGATAATATTTGTAAAATCCTGCTATTATTTCCTACCTCCGGGTGGATATCCAGCGGAAGATGAGAGGCATAAAGAGCTGATTTCGAATCCAACAAGAATTCGATTTTTTTCTTTAGGACATTTGTGATGCATGGATTATTGTGTTTCCAAAAAAGTCCGTGATGAACAACAAAGAGGGCATGTTGGGGATACGGGGCTGCTTTAAAAAAATCAAACGTAGCATCCACACCGCAATAAATTCTTTGAATCATCCCATCATTTTCAACTTGTAGACCGTTCCAAGATGAATCTTCTATTTCACTTTTTCGTAATAATGTATCCGCATAAGCAACGATGCTGGAAAGATCTGTTTTTATCATTTATACCACCCTGTTACGATTAAAAAGTAAAAAGTAATTTTTCGCAATCTGATCCATTAGTTTGCTCTTATTTTCTGATCTTACTCTAGCAGTAAAATCGTATATATCCGGCATAAAAATCGGTGAGTTTTCTTGAATGCCTCTAAAAGGCAAGGGTGTTAAATAGGGGGCATCCGTTTCCAATAAAAGTCGGTCCGAAGGCATTTGTTGAATCACGTTGCGCATGATTTCATTTTTTGGATATGTACAATTTCCAGAAAAAGATAAAAACCAGCCCATGGACAGCATTTTTGATGCAAATTCGATCCCGGAAGAGAAGCAATGCAATACGCCCCTTACTTTTTTATATCGCAACAATACAGTTTCAATTTCATGATCCGCTTCCCGATTATGAATGATTACGGGCAAATCATACTTTTCTGCCAGAGCTAATTGTGCTTCGAACCATTCAATCTGTGCAGATAAACTTGTTTTGCTTCGCACGGTATCTAATCCAATTTCTCCAATAGCCACTATGTATTTTTTACCGATTTCCATTTCCATCCATTCCAATGTTTCTAATAAGCTACCAGCAGCATAATGAGGGTGAATACCGATAGAGGCATCGATAGCAGGGTATGTTTTGGCTAATTGAACTGATTGCAGTGAAGATTCGACATCGAAACCAACGTTTAAAATCGTAAGAACGGAAAGAGAGGCACATTTTTCAATCACGACAGGAGTGCTTTCTTTCAATAATGGTAAATGACAGTGTGAGTCAATAAAAAATAAGTTATTTGATTTTGGATCCACTCTCAATTTCTTTCTCTGGCGTAATCAAGGTTAGCATGGTGTCATTGGAAGCAGCCAAAAGCATTCCCTGGGATTCTATACCACGAAGTTTTGCGGTTTTTAAGTTATTGACAACAACAATTTTTTTACCAATTAAATCTCCTGGCGCATAATGCAGTGCGATGCCAGCGACTATCTGTTTCATGTTTTCTCCCACTTTTACCTGGAGAAGAAGGAGTTTGTCTGATTTTTCAACTTTTTCAGCTTTTATCACCTCAGCAACTCTTAAATCAAGCTTAATGAATTCATCAATGGAAATAAGAGAATCTTGTGCTAAAGCCAGATCTTCCCCCTTTTCTTTTTTGACTTCATCCGCTTTAAACGTCTGGATCCTGGGAAACAGGATTCCCAACATACTGATTGAGAAACCAGGCGTCAGTTGACCAAATTGCATACGATCCGTGTGTAATGTTTTTTTTCCAAGAGAAGACAAGACTTCTAAGGAAAAGGAGGGCATGAAAGGTGAGACCATTAACGTAATCATTCGAATACTTTCCAGAAGTGAATAAAGCAAATTGCTAAGCTTTTCCTTATCATTTTGTTTTACCATTTCCCATGGTTTGCTAGTTTCAATGAGCTTATTGCAATAATTTATAAAACTCCAAATACTCTCTAATGATTCTTTAAAGCGATATCGATCCATGAGTTGGTGATAGTTTTTGATTGAATCCGAAAGCGTATCAATGAATTCATCCGAAAACGCTGAACCCTTCGGTATGGATCCACCAAAATTCTTATGTGTCATCGAATAAACCCGACTGATCAAGTTTCCCAGATCATTTGCCAGATCAAAATTGTAACGTGAAACAAAACGAGCATCTGTAAAAATAGCATCATCGCCAAAAGTAGATTCCCGGAACATAAACAATCGAAGGACATCAACCGATAATGCTTGGCTAATATGAGTTTCCTTTGATAAATCTGCGATAACTTCGTTTGGATCAATAATATTGCCTTTTGATTTCGACATTTTCTCTCCAGATGTCAGCCACCAACCATGAACATAGACTTTCTTTGCGATGGGGAGATCCAATGCCATGACCATGGCAGGCCATATAACACAATGAAATCGTATAATGTCTTTGCTCATTAAATGGATATCTGCCGGCCAAAAACGAGAAAATTTTTCAGGATTCTCCCCAAAACCTGGAACAGTCAGATAATTAATTAAGGCGTCAAACCAAACATACGTTACACTATGGGGATCAAAAGGCAATGGTATGCCCCAAGCGATGGAACTACGGGAAATGGAAATATCATTTAGGCCCATCCTGATCATACTCACAACTTCGTTATATCTTGTTTCTGGTTCAATGGCTTTTGGGTTTTGCTCATAAAAATCCAGTAACTTTTTTTGAAACGCGCTCAACTTGAAAAAGTAATTATCTTCAGATATCCACTGAACTTCTCTTCCACAAGTTGGACAAGATCCAGAGGAAATATCAGATTCTAACCAAAACGTTTCACAGTCAACACAGTACCAACCTTCGTATTTGCCTTTATACACAAATCCTTTATCATACAACTTCTGAAGAATCATCTGCACAGCTTTTATATGGTCCGGATCTGTCGTTCGGATAAATCGGTCAAATCGTATAGAAAACTTTTCAAAAAAATGTTTCCATTTAAGAGCTTCTTCGTCAACAAAAGTTTTTGGATCTTTGTTAGCTTTTTCTGCTGCTTTTAGAACCTTCAAAGAATTTTCATCACTGCCGGTTGAAAAAAGGACATCAAAATCCTGCATTTTTTTGTATCGGGTAATAATATCGGCAGATACTGTCGTGTATAAATGTCCCAAATGTGGACTTCCACTCGTGTAGTAGATAGGGGTTGTAACATAATATTTATTCGCTTTCATCCGCCAGAACCTCCTCTGAAACATCAAATTGGAGAGTTAAAGTAATTTCTCCCAGCACTTCCGTATTTAGGAAATGATTATAAACATTTTTTACAGATCCACGAATAATTTCTTCATGAATCTTCGTCATTTCCCTGCAAACACAAATATCAAGATTTGGATCAATATCAATGAGAGTCAACAAAGTCTCTTTTAATCGGAAAGGGGATTCAAAAGCAATCATAGGCATATTTAAAATCCTGACCCGTTCTAAAAGTCTTTTTAGTTTAATTTTTTTTCGAGGTAAGAAGTTAATGTACACAAAATTCTGGACATTCATACCCGAATTGACAGCTGCATTTATTACCGCAGAAGCTCCAGGCAAAACAATGACCTTGATTCCTTCCTTTTTGCATTGTTGAAGAAGTTCCAACCCTGAATCTGCAATGAGAGGCATACCCGCATCAGAAATTAAAGCAATATTTTTTCCATTTTTTAATTGACTGATCAGTTGATTCGTCTGCTTCTCTTTGGTAAATTCCTGGTAAACGATCAGGGATTTGTGAATATCGTAATGATTCAGCAGTTTGAGAGATCTTCTCGTATCTTCGCAGGCTATCAAATCAACAGACTGGAATACTTCAAGAGCACGAAGGGTAATATCTTTAAGATTTCCTAATGGAGTGGGGCAAATATACAAAATTCCTGGATCAATCATGAAGATGAATCAATTTTTATCATTGAATTGAGTATTGAAAAAAGCGATTCTGCCAGTAAAGAAGCCCCCCCAACTAAAAATCCATCAATACTTTGGAGAGAACAAAGCATATCAATGTTTTTCGGATTAACACTACCACCATAAAGCACTTTTGCTCTTGGAAACATCTTTTTTACAAACTCTACTACAACTTCAATTTCTGTTTTTGATGGAATCAAGCCAGAGCCAATCGACCAAATTGGTTCATAGGCAAAAAGCAATTCGTGATTTGATGGAAACATGTCTATTTGGCTTTTAATAAATGGAACGGTATCTTTTTTATTGTACGTATCCAAAGATTCTCCAAAACAGACAATAGGCATTATTTCAAACTCTAACGCTGTTTGATACTTCCTATAAACATTTTCAGACGTTTCGTGAAACAGGGATCTTCGTTCTGAATGCCCGATAAGTACAGCAGAACAGCCAGCCGACCGAATCATTTCGGCGGATACTTCCCCTGTAAAAGCTCCTTTAGACTCCATATACATGTTTTGGGCACACAAAGATAGAGATGAACCAGATTTTGCGATTTCTTGCTGCAAAGGATAAAGGGAAATAAATGATGAGGCAAGAAAGACGTTAATTTTAGAAAGATCTGGTTTTAATGATAAAAAATGTCTAACGAAACCTATGCTTTCTAGGATGGTATGGTTCATCTTCCAATTAGCAATCAGGGTTTTCATTATTGATCTACTAATTTAGCTTGGGCTAAAATCTTTACAATTCTTCTTCTCTTGATTTGACCGATGGTAAAAACATAATCTCCAAATTCCACTGTTTCCGATACAACAGGGATATGGCCTAATTCTGATAGTAAAAATCCAGAAATAGTATCCGATTCTTCTGTCGGAATCGAAATTGATAACAATTCATTCAGATCATCAATTGGATAATTCCCAGCAATCTCGTACGAACCATCCTTCTTTTTCTGGAAGAAAGGTTCTTCTGTATCAAATTCATCCTGGATTTCACCCACGAGCTCTTCCAAAATATCTTCCAGAGTCACCAAGCCAGCGATTCCGCCGTATTCATCAACTACCAGCACCATATGTTGCTTATTGTCCCTCATTTCACGAAACAATTCATCTACTTTTTTACTCTCAGGAATAAAATCAGCTTCTCGTATTATTTTTCTGAGGTTAATGGTATGAAAATCAGAGGTTGCCGTTAAGGCTTGTAAAATGTCCTTAGTAAAAACGATACCTAATATATTATCAACATTTTCTTCATAGATTGGAATCCTGGAATAACCTGTATCCCCGATAACTTTCATTACTTCCTCGATACCATCTAAAATATCTACAGAAACCATATCGACTCTCTGTACCATTATTTCGTAAACTTTTGTATCAGAAAATTCAAAAATACTTTTGATTAATGTACGTTCTTCTTTCTCAATGATTCCCTCTTCCTGGGAGATGTCAATCACGGTTTCGAGCTCAAATTGATTATTAATGATAGAATTTGACTTTGTTTCCAGGGAAAAAAGTTTGGAAACACCAAAAACAATTCGGTTCAATACCCATACAATGGGGAAAAATATAAAAATTGAAAACATGACAGGGTAATACACGAGCAAACTCACATTAACAGCATGGCTTGATCCCAGATTTTTTGGCAATGTTTCCCCAAATACAACAATCAGGACGGTCATGATAGCTGTACTGAGAAAAACGGCCTGGTTTTGGTTGTGAACTAAGGTTATTAATAAATTCGTTGACAAAGAGGCCGCTAGTATATTAACGGCATTATTACCGATTAGGAGCGCATTGATGTATAAATTAGGCTTATCTTTTAGTTGTAATAATTTTTCAGCTTTATTTATTTTCCGTTGAATCAAGTGTTTCAATGTAATTCGATTTACCGATAGTAATGCCGCTTCTGCAGCTGTAAAAAAAGCTGACAACAAAATACAGATAACAATTGAGAGATAATAAATCCAATTAATTTGCATAACCTTCTACACCTTCTGAAATTGGGATTTGTTCTAAGAGTTTTTTCTCCATAAGCTCCATTTCCTTTTCTTCTAAATCATTGTTGTGGTCAAACCCAACCAGATGCAATAAACCATGAATGATCAATTGGTGAATTTCTCTTTCAATCGATATTCCGAATTTCTTGGCATCCACTCTTGCTTTGTCCAGTGATACAATGATTTCTCCTACCATAAAAGATTCAGGATTTTGTTCCAATATAGGAAAAGTTAACACATCTGTTGTGGTGTCCTTTTTTCGATACAATCGATTAAGCTCTTTCATTTGTTTATCATGAATAAATGCGATACTTACGACCGAATCTGGCTCAAATCTATTAAACAAATCATGGTTTAATACGAAAACCAATTTTTCAGATAAACGTTTGTACCAGGGCTCAGGTTCCTCGGCAGTATCGTAGGTAAATTGAGGTTGTATCATCTTGAATCTGGCTGGATAGACTCTTGCATAGTGTAAGATACCCGGGAATGATACAGGGAATCAACCGAAAAAATAAAAGACTGAGTGATTTTTTCCAATTCCTGAAATGTTAAATCTGATTCTGAAAGCTGGTTGTCGCGCAATTTGAAGGTAATAACCTTATGGACTGTTGTTGTAATATGGTCGATTGTCCTTGTTTCCAAAGACCGTGTTGCTGCTTCGATAGAATCTGCGAGCATTACAATAGAAACTTCTTTTGAACTTGGTTTAGGACCAATATATCGGAAAGGAGTGTCATCCGTTAAATCCGGACACGCTTTTTTGGCGGAATCAAACAAAAAGCTGATTCGAGAGGTTCCATGGTGTTGTTGGATAAAAGTCTGGATGATTTGCGGAAGGTTAAACTTTTCTGCCAGGAGCAACCCATCTGTAATATGTTTTTTGATCATATCAGCCGCTTCATTTGGATTCATAGTATCGAGTAGATTTCCACCTGAGGAATTTTCAGTAAAATTAAAAGCAGAGATAGTCTTACCAATATCATGATAATAAGAACCTACGCGTATTAACAAGGGATCTAAGCCGATGGCTTCTCCTGCATGAGAGGAGATGTTTGCAAGCATAACACTGTGCTGGTAGGTTCCTGGAGCCGTTTCAAATAACTTCCGCAACAAAGGAGCATTCGGGTCAGAAAGCTCAAACAATCGCAATGGAGTGACAAAATTCCAAACATATTCAAGAATGACAATGAGCCCAAGGGCTAAAAGATTTGAGCCGATTCCGTTAATCATAATAAAACCGAGAAGAAGCAATTTGTCAGAATGCAGAAAGCTTTCATAAGAAAGAGATGTAATGGAAAAAGTGAACACCAAAAAAATGAAAGTTGAAGTGAAGCCATTTTTTATAAAGTCAGAATATTTTCTAAAGTTCGATAATAGGAAGATGGATGTTAAAATTGTTAATACATAGGCGATAGTCAGGGACATATCAAACCCAAAAGCGCTGAATAAAATCAAAACAGTAAAACTTGAAACAAAATAAGCCAACGTAACATCAAAGAAGATAACTAGCAGAGTCGTTACCATTAAAACTGGGACTAAATATTGAGAGATCGGAGAAAGGATCCGAACCGATAAGACTGATAAAAAAAGAAGAAAGTTTAATAGAACAAAGTATTCGAATTTCTTGATATATACAGATTTGTTGGTTATCCAAAGAAAATATAGCATTAGTAACAATAACAGCATGGAATAGAAACCGGCTTTGAGCCATTGGAACCAATCTTGTGTCGAAGAAAGCAGTCCAAGTGCTTTCAATTTTTCTAAATCATCCGGTGTTATTTTCTGACCTTTTTGAATAATTCTTTGATTTTGAATGATGTCCTCAATGATAGGTACTATTTTTTCTCGGGCTTCAATTTTAGAACGTAGGGTTGTCTCCTCATCAATCGACATATTGAAACGTATTTTTTTTCTGATTAAGACTGAAACAACTTGAAGAATTTGGTCTCGCGAATCCTCCAGTTTTATTTTTTCTTCAATTGATTTTGATAAGACATTGTATTCTGTAATGTCAATTTCCCGGACTCCTCTTTGTAATAAAGTGGTTAGAACTTTTTTACTAATCGTAAACAAAAGGGTTAGTGTTTTTTCGTCCGTGGTTAGAAAAAAAGTGGATATTTTTCCTTGATCTGGGGAGAGAGACAGGAGCCTGCTGACTTCATTCTTTTTCTCAATGTCGCTTTTCAACTTATTGTTTCGATTGGAAATCAGCAAAAATCGGAAATTGTCTAAATCCTGCATAACGGTATCTAAAACCATAGGATCAATGATGTAGCTAATCGGGATCTTTGATTCTGCTTTCTTTTTTAATTCTTCTGTTTTAATTTTGTTTAAATACCGAATTGTGACTGGGGAAAAGAAATCAGATAAAGCTAAATCGCCTTCTTTTAAAAAAAGCTTATTTGTAAAATAATATGTACTGATCGTGGCAAAAATTAGTATAAGATTGATTAATACTACGTATAAACGCTTCGAATCGAATTGGGAAATGAAAGTTATCCGGTTTTTAGTACTCGAACCTGGTGAACTTTCCACAATGATCTATCTAAGTTTTTATTTTCTGCGCTTTTTGGCGGCAGCAGCTCGTTTTTTTCTCTTCATCACACTCGGTGGGAAAAAATATTCATGTTTTTTTATTTCAGAGATTAAACCCTCACGGGCACAATCCTGTTTAAATCGGTTTAACAGTCCATCGAAGCTTTCATTTTCTTTTCTAAATGCTATTGCCATTCTGTCTTTGTTCAATCCTTTCAAAACTAATTTTTCTCATAAAGCGCTTCCGAGTCACACCGGGAGATAAAAACTTCCTTTACCTGCCCTTTTTCGGTTTTTATACCCTTTTGAAGAACCACGCGGAGATAATTCCTTGAAAAGCCGCTCGAATTGTCTTCAACCAATACCTCTACCTTTCTTCCAATAAATCCGCGTTTTACATTATAGCTAAGCAATTTTGACAATTCAAGCAATGATTTTGTCCGTTTTTTAATAATGGCTGGCAATACAGGGTTGGAAAAGGTACTTGCTGCAGTTCCATCTCTACTTGAAAATGGGAATACATGAATTTTTGAGAATTGAATTTTTTGAAGCAAATGATCCGTTTTCTGGAAATCGATCTCTTCTTCTCCTGGAAAACCTACAATAATATCAGTTGAAATTGATATATCTTTGATTGATTCTTTTAGCCGATTCGTTAGTGCTAAATATTCTTCTGCAGAATATTTTCGATTCATTTTTTCTAAAATACGGTTACTTCCTGATTGAAGAGAGATGTGCAGATGATTGCAGAAAAGTTTTGATTTTGACAAGAAATCGATCATTTCAAGTGTTATGAAAGTTGGTCCAATAGAAGAAAGGCGAATTCGGTTCAATGAAGACTCAAACGTCATTTCAAGGTCTTTCATCAAATCAATTAAAAAATAGTTTTCTCTTTCGGGATCAGCATACAGCCCTATTTGTGTTCCAGTCAAAACAATCTCTTTGTATCCGTTTTTTGACAAAGAATGAATTTCTTCTATCAAAGTATCTTTTGTTCTGTTTTCTTGGACACCTCTCACATAAGGCACGATGCAGTATGAACAAAATTGGTTGCAACCGCTTTGGATTTTTACAAAAGCCCTGGTATGGTTTTGAAAACTAGAGATTGTAAAATCCTTAAACAAATGACTGTCAAATCCACCAATTAACCTTTCGAGCAGATCCTCTGAATTGCAACAAACGATATCTGTTTCCATCAAACCGGATTGTAACGATTTGCTGACACAACCTGTCACGTACACTTTTTTTCCTAGCCCAACATATTTTCTGCAATTTCTTACTAACTCTTGTTCTGCATGATTTGTAACAACACAAGAATTGAGGATTACAATATCGGCTTGATCGATTTGCGATAGCTGATAATCTCCTAAATTCACTAATTGTTCTGATAAAAGCTCCGAATTGTATTGGTTGACCTTACAACCAAAGGTTTTAATATAAAGATTCTGCATTGATTATATTCCATGTATACCGAACCAAGCCAATCGCGAAGGGGCTTGCGGTTTCTGTTCGAAGAATCGTTCTACCCAATGAACAGCTTTGGAAGCTGGCTTTGAAAGCTAGATCTGCTTCTTCATGGCTGATTCCACCCTCAGGTCCAATCAGAAGAAAGTAATCTGAAACAAATTTCTGTTTTAAATACACAAATAAATTTTGTTGTTGCTCCACTTCCCAAAAAATAATCTTTCCAAAATTTGGCAAAAGATTTTGATCAAAAAGAGACTGTAAATTACAAATTGGTTGAATTGATGGTATGGTATCCCTTCTAGACTGTTTAGAAGCCGAAATGGCAATTTTTTCCCATCGTTGTATTTTGTGTAGTTCTTCTTCTTTCGAATAGTTTGGTATTGACCGGCTCGTGTATACCGGAATAATAGATGAAACACCCATTTCGGTTGCTTTTTCTATAATTTCATCCATTTTCCACCCTTTCGGAATGCCTTGTATGAGGTGGATGTTTGGCAAAGAGATTTCATCGTTTCTTTTTTCTCCAACCGTGATTAGAGCATACGTTTTTTGATACTTTTCCAAGATAGCCCTGAATTTTCCATCCTGTGTTAATAAATATACAATCGAGTTTTCTTTCAACTTTAGGACATCCCTCATATGATGAAAGTCACTATTCCCAAATTGGAGCTTATCTCCTTCCTTGATGGATTTGGAGTAGTAAAAAGTTTTTATGTCAGGCATTATCACTCTTTTTCCTTTTCCGATATTGTGGAACCAGTGCTTGGTCTACATCAACACCCCAATTTTGCATACATCCAAACACCAAACACTCTGCTGGATCCATTGATAATTCGTTGGTTAGGTCAATGGGGTCTGCATCAATCAGGTGAATTGGTGCTTCTTTTATCAAGACCAAGGGTGTTTGTTCGGAGGTTTCACCCATTACTAAGTTGGCAGATGAAGCTAAATTGTCTGCAATATTCCAACGGGTAACAAGAATTCCTTTTCCAAAAAGATCAGATTCACCTCTTTTGTCATGCATACCAACAAAACCAGCAATTCCGATGGCAACCCCATACGTTCCTGCTCTTAGGGGAACAACCTGTGAATCAGAAATAATGACTCCAACGTCAACATTCTTTGTTTCAAAAATGTGCTTTCGAATCGCTTCGGCCACAAGGGGAGGATTTTCAGGCCAAATCACGGCATAATCATTGGGGACATTGGATCGGTCTGCACCAGCATAAGCAACCAGAACACCATTTTTTATAGTGGTAATTACCTTAGGTACGCCACCTAAAATCAAATCAGCTTCTTGTAAAACAATTTCTGTGAACCGATCATCGACCCCAAATTCATTTCCCAAAGCTCTTGCCTCTTCTTTGACGGATACATCTCTTAAATTTATTGTTCTTCCTTGGGATATCGATACAATTTTTGAGGCAATAACAAATACGTCTCCTTCTGACAAATCCTGATCAGATAAGTATTTATCAATAAAAGAAAATAGGTCAAACGGTCTTTTTACAATATCCGTTTTTATTGGTATTACGCGCAATTTACACCTCAATCTCTTTTTTTTCTTTCGTTTTATCTCTTTCCATTATAATAGGAATGACATGAAATAAAGGAGCCGGATTGAATATGAAAATTATTGTATTAATTAAACAAGTCCCTGATATCGAAAAAAATATCAAAATTACAGTGGATGAAAAATCCTATAGCATTAACCGGCAAGGGATTCCCTCTATCATGAACCCCCCAGATAAAAATGCTCTTGAAGAAGCTCTCCGATTCAAGGATGAACTCGGGTGTGAAGTTACTGCCATTACGATGGGACCGCCACAGGCAAATGATATTTTGAAAGAAGCAATTTCCATGGGAGCGGATTCTTCTTTTTTGATTACAGATCGAATCTTTGCAGGGTCGGATACACTATCCACAACCTTGATCCTTTCGAAAGCAATCCGTCAATTGGGGGATTTTGACTATATTTTTGCTGGAAAACAAGCACTCGATGGGGATACGGGACAAGTTGGACCTGGAGTGGCCTGCCGGTTTTCAATTCCACAAATCCTTTCCGTCAAACGAGTTATCACAAGACAAAAAGACTCAATGAAACTCATTCGAAACTTTAATGGTTTTGAGGAAACGATTGTTGTTGCGCCAAAGGCTTTACTCACATTCTGTCGACATTCAAACATACCGAGATTGCCAAGTCTTCGTGGTTTATTTGCTACGAAAAATTTTACAGCACCAATTTTCAACAATCAAATGATCCAAATCCCTGAAGGTCAAATTGGTATTGATGGTTCACCTACCAGAGTGATAAAAACTTTCAAACCGAGTATGGATAAAACTGTAAAAAAAATTCAAGATTTAAAAGGGGATGGAATGATGAATCAAATTAACGCAATCATTGCTGAGGTGAGATAATGGCGATGTATGTAATCAAAGATCTCTGCAATGGCTGTAGGGTATGTTTAAAGAAATGCCAGTATAATGGAATCCAAATCATTGACAATAAAGCTCAAATCGGACCAGAATGTACTTATTGTAAATTGTGTATCGAAGCCTGCCCAAAAAGCGCAATCAAGCTCGAAGGATCAGAAGAACAAGCGTACGATAATTCTGGAGACATATGGGTCTATCTCGAGAGAAATGAACAAAATGATCTTGAATCTTCTGCATTGGAAATTGTTTCAAAAATGAAACAATTGAACCAAAATCCGGATCGAAAAATTTCCGGCATCATCATTGGATCCACTTTGAATGAGGAGGAGAAAAGAGTCCTGTCCCGTGCAGGAGCAGACCATGTATATCAGATCTCTATCCCTAGAATGGAGTATTCAAGTATTTCTTATAGCTCTTTATTGGAAGAAGCGTGCAAACAAAAAAAACCATTGTTATTTCTTTTTTCCGCAACAGAAATTGGGAGGGACTTGGCACCCAGACTAGCAACTCTTCTCGAAACGGGACTAACAGCAGATTGCACTGAACTCAGTTTTGATCTAGGTACGGGTTTGTTAGTTCAAACAAGACCAGCCTTTAGTGGAGACTTGATGGCTAGCATCATTTGTCCTAAACATCGACCCCAAATGGCCACCATACGACCGCATTCTTTTAAAAATGAGAATAAGGGCATTAGCCTGAATTTAGTTTGCGAAAATCTGGAAATGAAAGATTTAATACCGTCTGCTGTGCTTGATTCCATTCAAATAATTGCCAGAAATCCAATTCAGTCTGAATATCCACTGATTGAGGATCAAAAAATTGTTATCTCCATTGGAAGAGGGATCGGATGCAGTGAAAATGTAAAAATGATCGAAGCATTTGCAAGGTCTATAAATGCTGGATTAGGTTGTTCTAGGCCCATTGTGGATGCTGGATGGCTTCCAGCGGAACTCCAAGTGGGAATGTCCGGGAAATCGATTGGCCCAAAACTATACATTGCCTTAGGAATTTCTGGTTCGGTTCAGCATTTGGTTGGAATCCAATCCGCTGAGTATATTATTGCCGTGAACCGTGATGAAAATGCTCCTATTTTTAAAGTGGCACAATTGGGTATGGTTGGGGACATAAAAGACATTTTACCTGAAATTAAGAAATTGATTTTTAAGGATGGATCAGGGTAACAGCAGAGAAATCTAGATCCAGGAATATTTTGAGCTCCCTGTTTATGTCTTCTACCTCTAGTTTTTTGATTTCATGTATGTAGTCATCCCATGTTTGATTGTTGAACCAGGCTAGATTGGTCAGATGCATCATCAGATCACTCGGTTTATCAATCATTGTATAGGTACTGCCAATAAAGTAATTTTTAATAATCTCGAATTCTTCTTTTGAAATACCCGTAACCGTTTTACTTCGGATTTCTTTTTCTATCTTTTTTCTCAAATTGCTTGAATCTGGAGTATAGCCAGCCAGGACCAAAACACCAAAATCTTTGTCCCAATCATAAGAGAAATAGAAAGAATCGTCGATCAACTCTTTTGAGTACAATAAATCATAAAAAGGAGAAATAGATCCAAAAAGGATATGGCCAATCATCTCACCAATCAAAGAATCACGTAAAGATAGTGAATTCTTTTTTGTTTTAAAACCCATAAACAGTAAATCTTTTGTAATTGGCATTGAGAATTGATCAAATGGTTTTTTTACTTCAAAAGGCTCAAGATAACATACATCTACTAAAGGAAGTTCTGCATGATTCCACTTTGCACAGACGAGTTTTTTCTCACAATCCAATTGAAATTTTGACGGATCTTCAGGGCCGCAAACAAATAATTTACATCGATGTGGTGTAAAAAAAGTCTTGTGAATCGATTCAAGAAGTTTTTGGTTGATGAGAGCGATTGAAATCGTTGATCCAACAATATTTATCCGAACGGGGTGAACCCAAAATAATTGTTCTAAAAGCCGTTGATATCCTTTTGAAAATGGATCATCTTCATACATCATCATTTCACTTTCAATAATTTTTTTTTCGGTTTCAATAGCTTTTGGGTTAAATGTTCGAATATTCAAAACCAAATCATTTAAAATTTGTAATGCTTCTATGGGATGATTGATTGTGGAAAAATAGAAACCCATGACTCTTCGGGAAGTATATGCATTCGCTTCAGCCCCTAATTTTGAAAAAAGAGTGGAGGCATCGGTCCCCTCTATATCAAATAATCGATGCTCCAGGAAATGAGCAGACCCATCTGGTAATAAAAGTGCTTGATTTTGTTTTTGGATTTGACGAATCATGGATCCATATGAACAGGTCAAATAGGCTTTCCAGCCTTTAAATCCTTTTCTTTGTAGATAGGTAACCGGTAAACGATCCAATTCCCATTGAACTGTTTGTATTTTTTCAATCCAATGGTTCATTCAATTCCCTTCAAAATATAAACGGAATCAAGCCTTAAAAGGTTTGTTGCCATTCGAACTTCCAGTTGTGATACTTTTTTTATTTTTTGAATGAAATCATCTATATTTTTTATTCGATGAAACAGTAGGGATTCGATCCGGATCGAAATCAATTGAAATGGGTGATCAGAGACCGATTCAAGGGAGGATAAGGTTAGATCTTTTGAAATAGAAAGAACATCCGATGCTACTTCATGATTTGAAAGATAATTTATCTCCTCTTCAACCATTCTCTCAAACAGGCGATGATTTTTCCACAAAATTCCCCCGGTGACAATGAGTGAATTAATCCCTGCTGGAAAAGAAGAATTTACGAAATAGCACAATCCTTTCTCTTCCCTGATTTTACGAAACAGTATTGAATTCGGATGTCCTCCTAAAAGATTATTTAGAATTAACAGAGCGGGATAAAGTTCATTGTCGAAATCATACCTCATTCTATATCCCATAAAAATCCAGCTCTGTTGGATTTTATCGTTTTCGGTTTTTCGCTTGACATTGGTTTTTGGCACGTAATTCTGTTCTGGCTCATTGAGTGAGTTTTCATTGGAGGAGAAGGCTGAATAGTCATTTAATGCATTTTTATACTCATTGTTGATTCCTCCATCTACAAAAAAAAGCATCCGGTTCTGATGAAGAAAATTATTTGCATAATAATTGGTCGCTTCAGCATTTTGAATGGAATTTATATTTCCTTCTGTACCCAGAATGGACAGGCCAAATGGTTCTTCAGAAAACATCCACTGTATGAATTCTTCAAATGCGTACCGAAACCGATCATTCTTCAGGTCTTTCAATTCGGTCAGCATGTTCTTTCTTTCTTCTTCAAAATAGGGCTCAAAAAGCAAACCATGATCCCAGGTTGCATTCAAAATCATTTCTAAGGCAAGATCTACGCTAGGAATCAATGTGTCTTTCCAATTTTCTGGCTTTAAACTTTTTATGGTTACCGTGTAAACAAGGTTCGAGCCCCATTTAGTCAAAGAGCCATCCAGATAAGTACCATAGAGAGAATACAGATATCTAGAAAGCTCATAGGATCTAAGAAATCTTTTTGTTCCCCTGGATAAAATTCTAGAGATAAGATTTGCTGTCCAAGACTCTTGATTTATTTTCTGCCAGATTACAAAAACAACACAACGATGGATGAATCTTTCTGTTACATATATTTCACTCTGAAAGGAAGGGGTTGATTTAATTACAGTAAATTTTTCTTGCTGCACCTAGGAGCCCAATTGAAAAATAGTGATAGGGTACTGTGTAATTTTTCTTTGCATATTCATTGTTTTCAGTAAGAAGAAATTCCAACCAGTATGCAATGGAAATAACACATGAAAATAACCATCTTTGTCCACTTCTACTGGCTTTTCTCCCAAAAATAGCCTGTATCCATCTGTCCGGCCATTTACTGTATACGATTTGGCGATTGTATAATTTGGCAGGTTAAAAAAGCGTATGACGGGATATTCATTGTTTAGAAGGTAGCCCTTAATCGGTATTGTCCACTCTCCCAGGACACATTTGATTGTCATTGACCCTGTGTTTTCACCTGTGCTCATATAAAGGGGGTTTGCCTTGATTATTATCGTTTTATCGTTTGAAACAAACAAAGAATCAGAAGTTTCAATCCATTTTGCATTCGGGTAAATCCTAAATCGAATTGGATTTCCTCCTATTTCGCGTAATGACAATTTTTTTTCAGGGAAATCAATGGTAAAAATATTTCCAAAATCAAGCTCACTCTCTGATATTGATAAAGATAAATCCGGCTTTATCGATGTCCTGAAAGGGATCATAATGTCTGTTTTTAATCTCCGTTTGTTTATTGACAGAAGAGAGTTTGCGCCTGCTTTCACAAGAAAATAATACCCATTTTCTGGATCAAGCAGTTTTAATGGATACAGGGATAAAGTGTTTTTGTCTCTGTCATATTCTGGGTCTACATTGATTCTTTCTCCCGTTTTTGAAATAATCATCATTTCAGCAATATTGATTGAATTTAACACAAGACCTTCTTGAAATTGAAGCACAATTCCAGTGTCTCTTGATACATCTTTTGAAAATGACATGGGTTGAGCATTCAGTACGATCAAGGAATTCATTTGAAAAACATCCGCATTGTAAATTTCGTTTGTTTCATAATTCTGGATAAAGCTGACAACTTCAAAATCAATCATTTTCATGTTTTCTGGAACCGTTTGAGAGTATTGAAGATAATAAACCATTTTTGGTTCAATCGTAATATTTATACCCCTGAATGACGGGAAAACCAAGCGACTGACATAATTGTAATGTTCATCCTTTGCGTAAAAAACATTCTTTTCTGTAAAAACAGCCATGTAGGTTCCAGAAATAGTTTCTTCGGTCAATGACTGGATAATCACAGACATTGATAATTTATTGCCTTCCCAATATCCTGTAGATTGTATGGCTAGTTTGGGTTTTTTTGCTAGGTTTTGGGTTACAATTTTTTCTACAGAAGGATAAGAATTTGAATCTGCTCCAACTATTTTATTGAGTCCATTAAAGAGCATAGTCGGAAACCCATTCACTTTGTAGTAAGACGATCTTTCTCCAATGTTTTTCATGGAAAGAGAATCCTGGCTGTGATATCGGATATTGATAATCCTTGAACCGTATTTTTCAGAGAGGGTATCATATATATCGTATGAATAATGACACCATCCGCACCAAGTAGCTGTGAAGATTTCGAAAAGAACGTTTTGTTTATCGTTGATTAATAGTGGGTAATCTGAACTAGAGAAAGATTGTAGATTGTAATTTGTTATTTTGCTCCATGAAAACGGTTGCAGACAAAAAACAAATACAACGACCAAAAGAAGAGCATAATATTTTTTCATTTTACTTATCATACTCAATATTACTAATAAAACTATCCAATGTTACAATATTTTTTATAATTGTTGACAATGAAACATAAAGTAGTTTGTTTTTTGTGCATCATACTGGTTTTTGTTGGTTTCTTTATGCTTGAATCCTGCAATAATATTTCCCTGCCAGCATTTCAAGGAGATCAGATTTTATTATTCGCAAAACCAGAAGGGGGAATAGCTGTTTACGACTTTTCTAGAAACAAAACCTTTTCCATAACAAAAAATAAAGACTATTACCCCCATTTTGTTTCAAGCAGTCAAATGATTTATTTTATTCGAATCATCCAAAAGGAAACAGGCAACACAATAAATCAAACAAAAAATATTCCAAAATTGAACATACCGGCTACGATGAGCACCAAAATAAATCGGACATTTGAAATTCGATCCTATGACCTAAAGCGGAATATTGACAAGAAAATTTCATCTGTATTACTATATGACCCTGGCTCCGACCCAAGAGACTTTTTTAAATTTGTTGACCAAGAAAAAAAACTTCTTATTTTTAGTTACTTCGCTCCTGCTATTTTGTTTGAGGTAAAAAGTGGAAAAGTTTTACAGGAAGATCTTTCGGTTTACTTTCCAGAATGTAATGAATACAAAGCAGATGGAAGTAAGATCTTTTTGCATGTTCGGCAAATCCCCAATAATGGATTCTTGAAGAGTACTGACCAAATAGAATCTTCTCCATATTACGATGGATTGTATGAGCTCTCAAATAATGGCAGGATAAACAAAATCAAAGAATCTGGAATTGACAAAGAAACAGGCAAAAGCAATATATATAAAAAGTATTTTTTTGGTTTTTCTTACAACCAATTTAAGGATCAACTTGTTTTTAGCTATGATCATGAAATATTTTTGCGAATGGAGAATAGGGAAGAAAGAATCCTATTTCAGGGAGTTCACCCATCCTTTGTAAAGCAATCCCTTCTGACCAACCAAAATATTATGTTTCCTTTTTTCCATTGTTCTTATCTTCTGCAGAATAAAGAGAGCCTTATTTTTGGAAATGCAAACCGTTTATCAATATATGATTTAAAAACAAATCAATTACATCATATTACTACAACTTTACTTGAATTGATGGAAAAAAATCCAGGAGATCCCCTATACCTTTTTGATCATTTGGAATGGATCAGTTTTACGAAAAATCCACGCTCTATCTTAGTCATTTCCAGTAAAAAAATGGATAAATCAGCAGGTCCTTCCAATATTGTTGCCATAAATAAAAATCCTGATTATATTTTGTTGTTCCAATGGGAAAATGGAGTTTTTACCAAACAATTTCAAATGATTGATAAAACTGATTTTAAGTTCGAATTTACCGATTTAAATTCTGACGGCAAGAATGAAATTCTAGTACAGTATTCTGCCTCAGACTTTGGCTGTGAAGAACGTTTTCAGGCTGCAGGTCGATCTATCATTTGGAAAGATGTTTTTATGTTGAATCCAAAAAATATCTACGAAATTGCAAATAATAAATTTCCCTCTATCTACAAAGATTGGCTCGAAACGATGAGACCTTTTTATAATCGAGCTTTAACGGCAAAAAGGCTAAAAGAGCCAATCATTTGTGATGAAGATTTAAAAATATTAGAACGTTTGATTCGTGAGGCTGAGATCGCTACTTTTTCAAGATAAACTATCTCAGCTTCACGAATTCGAATTTGATTTGACTAACTACTAGCTAATCCGGGATAAACGATCGTGATGGTTTGTGTTTTTGCATCATAACCAACGGTTGCATCTAGATTCTCTCCAATAAAACGAAGAGGTACAAATGTCCGTCCATTTTGGATAAAGGGTGGCGCATCCAGCTTCACTTGTTTTCCATTTACCATTGCATGTGGTTTACCGATATAGAGTTCAATCTTTTTCAAACCCAATTGAAAGAACACGGTTTGGGTTTTTGAATCGAACGAAATAACTGCTTTGTTATTAAAAACAATTTCTTTTAAAAATAGGATCCCGACAAAAGTTCTTCCATTCTTAAGTATGGGGATTAGTCCAGCCTCCAATGTGATTGGTTTTTCATTCTTAATAGCCATGGCGGATCCAATCTTGACAATGACAATGTTTCCAATCGCATCAATGGACACTAAAATCTTTTTATCAAACTCGGGATTTGTTGGGAATGTTATTTTAATAAATCCTGCATTCGTCTTCCAGGCAACCAATTTATCGCCTAGGATTGAAAGGGTAATTTTTTGCTCTGAGGTTTTCCCATTCTCTGATTTTATTTTCAACCATGAGTCTGAAGTAGTTACTTTAAAAGGAATATCTTTATCTAGAGTCGTTTTAAAGCCAATTTCTATCAATTCTTCATTAAAAATTGAATATTTTTCCCGGATAATCGTTTCTCGGTCCCATCGGATTTCCGGTTTCTGTGGATTTCCGGGTTGTTCTAGTTTGCCAAAAATAACCAAAAGAGCCTCAATTGATTTCTTTTCAATGTTGATTTTGCCAGTAACAGTAACAACATCACCATTTTTAAAATCGTTGGGTGTTACTTGTTTTTTCTCTTTTACAAATTTTGTTTCCTGTGAATAGTGGACTTCAAAAACGATTTCTTTCCCTTGTTGATCTTTTGAATTCAAACGAAAAACCTTATTTTCCAGATTTAGTTTTTGCATCACCCCAAACACCATGGGGGGCTGGTTGCCACCCTTTCCAGGATCTTTGCCGGGATCCTTGGGAGGTTCGACTTTGCCTAATACCACAAGCAAGGCATCGATTGTTTTATTTTCCACATTAATCTTGCCAGCAACCGTTACCTCTTCGCCATCTTTGAAGTCTTCAGGCTTTGCCAATTGTTTGTCACGGATGAATTTGGTTTCTTCCCGATACAAGACTTTGTGTGTGACATCGTTTCCTTTTGGATCCTTACCTTGCAGAGTAAATGTTTTATCGGTAAGGTTCATCCCGCTGAGTTTCCCAAACACCATGGGGGGCTGGTTGCCACCCTTTCCAGGATCTTTGCCGGGATCCTTGGGAGGTTCGACTTTGCCTAATACCACAAGCAAGGCATCGATCTTTTTATTTTCCACATCAATCTTGCCGGCAACCGTTACCTCTTCCCCGTCTTTAAAGTCTTCGGGTTTTGCTATTTTCTTGTCTCGGATGAATTTGGTTTCTTCCCGATACAAGACTTTTAGTGTGATATCGTTTCCTTTTGGATCCTTGCCTTGTAGAGTAAATGTTTTGTCGGTAAGGTTCATCCCGCTGAGTTTGCCAAACACCATGGGGGGCTGATTTCCACCTTTGCCAGGATCCTTACCTGGATCTTTTCCCGGATCTTTGCCAGGAACTTCTCCCCAGGCGATGATAACGGCTTGTAGAGATCCATTTTCTTGCACAACTCCAATCACCAAAACCTGCACATCATTTTTAAGTTGATCAGGGGTTGTTTTTTTTCCTTCAAAAATAAAATCTGTCTTTTCTGTCCAGGCAACAATCCATGTTTTATCTGTCATTATGAGTTTGAAGCTTTTCTCTGACTGGTTGATTTCAGAAGTCTTTCCAGCATATTTTCCTTTTTCAACTGCCAGGGTTGAAAGGGGACAGATTACCAAAATGACCAGCAAAGCTGAAACGATCGATGCAATCCATTTTTTCATTTTTTCTCCTTTTTTTATTTTGTTCTTCTTTT